>Ga0228710_1006105_pt1 | contig 18450 bp, 8 predicted proteins | sample MedpolnodulmetaG_FD_177995 | JGI IMG/M metagenome (GOLD analysis project Ga0228710, IMG submission 177995) | Root nodule microbial communities from Medicago polymorpha collected in Santa Monica, California, United States - pink nodules | ecosystem: Host-associated > Plants > Roots > Nodule...
AACGGAATGTGTATATTCTCCCTTAAAAAAATGAAACGTGTATATTTCATAACAAAAAAAAACTACAGAAGGCTACCTTAAAAAAGAACTAGGGAAGGCATTCCCTAGAAAAAACAATGGAATAATAATTGATATTTATTACACAATAACTAATTTATTTTAAGTTATAAGGATAAATTAAATGGATTTTAGATAAAATAATAAGGGTAAAATTGAAAAAAAAAGTAATAAGCTATAAGCTCAAACGCTACTTGAAATAGCGTCTGAAAAATAGCGTATAAGCTCGTGAAATAAGTTATAAGCTCGTGATGAAAAAACATTACTAAACAGAGCTTTTTTGGTCAAACGAGCTTATAAGCTATTTGCTATAAGCTCTTTTTTTGGTGTTATCAAACAGACCCTCCATTTATTTGATAAATGGAGAGGATTAGGGTCTCCCATAAAAAATGTATTGTGTATTTTTATTCGCATGATGGTAGATTATGGGCTTGATTTTCTTTTTTTATTTGTATCCAATTGCTAATGCTACTTTTGAGGGTTTCATTGGAGAGCATCTGGCCCCAAATTTTAAAAATTGGTACAATTTCCCGCATCAATCTACTATATATTTTATATCTCCATACATGTTGTCCAAATACGCAAGTCCACCCTATGATACTCAAATTCTAACAATTTATCGCGTAAATTTAATCACGTAACTTGAAGAATGTTTATGTACCAAGAAAAAAAATTGAGAATGTTTATTTGATAGGTCTATTGCGGGTGTTTTTTTTTTTATCTAAGATCATTGTAATGACTGATTCTATATTTTATTGGAGTACTTTTTTATATTTTTATTCCTCTTTGCATTTTTTTCTAAGCTTTTCCGTTGTTTGTGAGTTTGATTCCAATTTACACTCATTCTATGAATGATTTTGTTTTTTGTGTTATTGTTTTTTTATATATAATTATTGAAGAATAATATATTTTTGAGTTTGTCTAACATATGCAATATTGCATATGTTAAACAATTAAAAGTGGTAACTTTTTATTAAAAAACAAAAATTATTTATTAAAATGTGAAGGGGGGTTTTAGTTGTTGGATGTTTACGACTTCCGAGATAACCTAACCGGTTTTGCCAATGAAAAAGAAAATATATTATGTAAACTTCTGATTTATAATAATGTGTGTTTCAATTTTACTAATAAAAGTGTAATACAAATCAGAGGGAAAAAAACAAGTAAATTTTCTACTACATTGATTTTATCTATATTATGTCTCGTAATATATAAATATTTAACATATTCCATTTTTTCAATATGATATTCATTTAGATAGACGTCGTAAAACTCAATAAAATATTTATGAGACTTAAAGGAATATAATGAAATCTTAATGTGTAACTTTGTTTACCTCATTAGCTCTTCATAAACCCTCAAAAAATTTTAAAGTATAGTACTAACATTGTGATAGTATCATAGGTTAAGAAATTAGTTATTTCGAGTATAGCTAGACTCCAGATAAGAAAAGCAGGAACTTTTGGATATTTATTGCTTGCCTCATTATTCAATTAAAAGAGCCATTTATAGCCTTGACTAGAGAGAATTGCTTTTTTGGCATTCATTGTTTCCTAGAAATACATGGAAATGATCAAAAAACCCAGCCGGTTTTCTAGTTATAAGACATCGGTAGTTAACTACTGTTGAGTTGTTTTTGGTCATTTTCATATGTTTCTAGGAAATAATGGATGTCAAAAAAGCAATTATCTTGACTAGATATCTACAATTCAGGATCTTCGTACATGTGTACAATAAGGGTTGTCGAATCAAAAGTGGAGGCCCAACTCTCATGGTATAAATGGGCTTGTAATAAAATAAAAACGTATATAATTTTAAAAGAGCAATCCTCTATTTATATCATAAATGACATCCATAAACATTACAAATAGTCATCATTGTAACTAACACAAAAAAATCTATACTACAATCAATAACATAAAAATACTACTTCAAGCTAATATATTCATGAACCTTCTAGATACTTAAAAAAAGTCATCCTTTTAAAAAAAATTGGGTTGTGTCTATCAATTTACTCTTTTTTTTTTAACTTAACAAATTATGAGCATTCTTTTTAGGGTTAATTTGTCTTTACCCCCTGTAATTTGTGCGAGTTCCGGTTTTTCCCCCCTGTAAAAAACAAGTTTAGATTCCAACCCTATAATATGAAGATTCTCCACAAAACACCCTTGTAATATGAAGATTCTCCACAAAACACCCCTGACCCCATCCAGACGCTGATGTGGCACGCCACTGTGTAATTATTTTTATTTTAATTTTTAAAAAATAAGAAAAAAAATAAAAAATTTGGATCAAAAAATTTTGAAAAAAATTAATATTTTTTTACCAAAATATTAAAAAAATTAGCTTATATTATTTTTTTCCGAATGTTTTTAAAATTTTAATTTAATTTGGATTTTTTTAATTTTTTTCAAAAGTTTCAAAATACAATAAGTTTAGAATTTTTTTTATTTCATATATAATTTTTTGAAAAATATATATATAAAGAAAACAACCCCTTTCAGCTTTTTTGGACTGGCTATTTCTTTTCAAAAATGCCCTCAATTTTCAATACAAATAACACATGTAACAAATAGATAAAAATAAATTTAAATATTAATAAAAATTCTAGATATGATTGGATGGTGATCATTGGACCTACACAAATAATAAATGTTTGGCTTAAAAGCAGTATTGATATCCCTATTTTTGTTTTTCTAAAGTATTGGGACACCTATCTCAAAATTCAGCTTTCTGGGCCCACTCTTTCAATCTTTTCTAACTTTTGACTCCCCAACCCTACTACAGAGATCTTGACTTTTAGTGACAGTAAATTTTCATAGGAAAATCAGATTGGTTGAACTGCATGACTGAATAAAATTAAACTGAACAACGCAACTATATAACTCATTTTATATAATAAAAAAAGTGTACATGTATTAAACTAAGTTGGTCCATAGTGAAACGGATATCTCGATTTTTGAAGGCAACAGTCATACACATCTCATAAGTAGTTGTCCCTTTCTAGCATGAAAATTGCATTTTTGAATTCAGTTTTTTCCTAAAAACACATGGAAAATTCCAAAATACCCCCGATAGTAGTTAACTACCTCTGAAAACCAACGGTAGTTAACTACCCTCAGTCCAGCGGTAGTTAACTACCGTTCGCATCAGTAAATGCAGACAGTGCAGTCTGCGTTCCTTTTTCCAATCATTTTCGGCCTATTTTTACCTGTAATTTCAAACGACAATTCCAAATAAATGTCAACCAATAAAACAACAACCACCAAGCATTAAACATCAACATTACATAATTTCTCAATGATTCATTAAAATTACACAAATACGACAATACATTAACGTTACAAAAAGGTTTGAAATTAGAAAAAAAAATGAAGCATTATGCAACACATTACGCTAAATGACATCAAATCTCTCGTGAACATTCTACGCACTTGTAGTTGGAACGAACATACAGATATAACACATTATTTTCAACAAACCTGCTAAGCATAAATCCTACGTCACTATCGTCTTCAATAAGCTTAGGATAATAAATCATTTTCCACATGTCTTCCTCTCCTGCCCCAAGATCATAGTGCGGTTGTTGTACAAATACATGAGATGTACTTTGATGTTCACCACGAAACACAAAGTATTTGTTCAGTTGTGTCTTCAAGTCATCCAAAGTATCCGTCGGTGTTAAGAAAACCTTAATTGTCTTCTTGAAAGCGGAATATGTCACATGACCTTCAATTTGTGCATTTTGAGGCATGTTGAACTTGACATAAGTTAAAAAAACATATATTAGAATAAAACAAAAGTACATTAATTTATAATAAATGCGGAACTCAAATATATATATATATATATATATATATATATATCATAAAAGGTCAGTTACATCTTGGCCAAAAAAAATGGTCATTACATTATATATTCCAAACAATACGTCGGTTCATATCGACAAAAAAAAGGATGAACACCGACAAAAAATTGTCATATTTTATTTAATGCAAATAAATCGTCTTTGTGTTCCGCAAGAACTTCAAATTCTTCATTTGCTTTTCTGTAGTGTCACACAAAATTAGATTGTGTTGGTTTGAATCTTTTTTGGGTGATAACGGTCTCTCTCATATTTCAATATTCATGAGTGTTCAAAAACAATCGTGTTGATCCAAAAATTCATCTTCCAATGATGTCACCTCTTCGCTCTTGTGATTATTCCACTCTATAGATGATAGAGGTAGTGGTAAATCACCATTCCACAAAAGAAGAACAAAATGATTTGGGATTAAACCAAGACACATGATGTGGCTTTTCAGGTTAATTGGAGGCCTACCTGTAATTGGGAAAAAAGTCTCTAAAACTCCAATTTCAAGGCTAGTTATCTCTACCACCGGGCTATTGTAATAAGTTGTTGGAACAAAGATAGGCTTTGGAACCGAAGTTGGTGTTGGAACCCGATTTGGCGTTGGAATCAACGAACGTGAAGAAATGCCAAGACGAAAACCTTTTCTTTTAGGATGTGAAGATTTTTTGGTGGTGAAGATTGACTATCCGAAAATTAAGAATCGCTAGTCTCCTACGAAGATGGGATTCGGCGTGTTGATGCCACTTTTGGTGTAGATTTGATTTTGTTTTTCTTGGCTCCTTTGGTTGGTACCTCTCTTGGAGGTGGTGACAACATTGTGTACTCCGAAAATGCTAACAACCGCAAACCATCTTTGATTTCTAGTTTCATTTGGTATGACACTCTTTGGAGACGTTCCTGAATACCACTCCACTCCTCCGCGACCGAAAACAATTCTTCATTACTTTCTAATATCATGAGCCCCTTCAAATTTGTTCGTGGTCCTGCGCCCAAGATGTAACACAAGGTCTGTCCATGCCCTCACTATTTTGTCCTTAACAGTGTCCAAAATGGTAGTTTGAACATAGTGAAGAAATTTTGGAAAATTCTTACAAGCATCTTGGAATTCCATTACATTACTTGCATATAACTCTTGAGTATGAGATTCAACCACTTTTTCCCATGCATGAAATATGGTATCAACTATCTCACTAGGCTTCACCTCGTTGACAAGATTCTCTTTCCCATACACTATGACAACCTTTGGTTTAACTCTACAATCAGTGATGATTTTTGCTCTAACATTTTTCCCAACATGGAAATTACAAAGTATTGCACTAATTTCAGGGAGAACATTTGCTACGGCATTCATCAAAGTCGTGTCCTGACAGTCACTACCACCTTAAGCATATGACTATTTGGTTTAAGAAGTTTAAGCAACATTTGTAAAGCCCAAGTAAAATTATCCTCATTCTCTGCCATCATAAATGCAAAACCAACTGAATATTTCATATCGGTTAAGGTGACTCCATCTATTTCAAACAATGGCATCATGTACAAATTGGTTTTGTACGTGGAATCCATTATCAAAACAGTCGGGAAATTGTTAAACAACTTTACCGATTGTGGATGAGTCCAAAATATGTCTTAAATAGTATGCCTGTCACATTTTTCTCTTATGAAATAAACATATTTATTCTCTTCCAACTTTGAGATTAGAAACTGCATCTCCGTCAAGTCACTCATTTTTTCCTTTTTGAATTTATGACATTCATTGTTGACTTGATTTATATTTGTTATGGGCTCTTATCTTTCTTCTTCAAATTTGTCAAAATATTTTTTGGTTTTACTAAACTATTGGTCAAGTCATGTACAATCCCCTTGTCGTCCTCCATTAATCTTCCCGCAAGAAAGTGCCTACTAAATATGGCAACATCTCATGGTTGTGAACACCATTAAGAATAGCCAACTTCCAAGCGTTTTCTTCCTTAACAACATATTAACGCAACTCGAACAAACACCCACATTTTCTTGATATTGTTGCTTCATGCTTCAATTTTTTCTTTGGTACTTTGTGCTCGCCACTCCTTTCACAAACCAACTCCAACATTGGATTTCTTATTGCACAAGATCTTTTTATGTTAACTGCAAATCCAACCTTATTTGCTTGTCGATGAATCCAATCGAGCAATTCGTCTTTATCTTTCCATGTCTCTCGACTTGAAAAGAAATGAGTTGTGTCCACTTCGTTGTCATGAAGTTTGGACACACTGGAATTGTCGCTAAAAGCCTTAACTTTAATGGGAGCTTAAACTTTAACTGAAGCTTCAACCTTCGGCGGTTTGATCTCGACGATAGAAGCGACAACACTAGGTTTTCGGTCAACCGGATCATCACCCACATTCTCAACCATAGCTATAAATAAACAACATATAATTGCAAAAATAATTAATTAACATGTATCTTATATAAAGTAAGAACATAAATAAATAAAAAATATAAAATAAAAAAAATAAAATCCAAAAAAAAATTTACCTTGAAAAAAATTTGAAAATTTTCTAAGTCCCTAATGGTAGTTAATTACCGCTGAGCTGCATGTTTGAAAAAATGCAGAATAATGGCTCAAATGGAAACGAGTATAATGATGCAATACATGTTTCTTGACGTCAAATGTGTGTAGAAACCTTCTAGCAATCCATCTACAATGATGTGGAACCAAGATTTGAAGAATTTTTTTGAAAGAGGGATTTTTTTGAGGTGAGGTGATGATGATGTAAGCTGATGAGTGAATAGGGAGGTAGCTTGTACTGGTAATGGGGGAAAATCACGAAGTGCGTTAACTACCACTAGGCTCAGCGGTAGTTAACTATTGTCGGTTGCTGAGCGGTAGTTAACTACCGCTGAGGACATTTTTGAATTTTCCATGTGTTTTTAAGAACTTTTTAAAGTCAGAAAAGCAATTTTCTTCGAGCATATTCTTCCAACCATTTTGGAGGTTGTCTCATCCTATTCTCTTTGAAAATTGATGTTCACACATATGAGAAGGCTGAAAAACACCATTAAAAGACGTAAGTGCCCTCGCGGTAGTTAACTGTCGAGGAATTAAAAACACGGCTGCAGTCAACTGCCGATGAAAACTTCTGCAGTTAACTGCCGTGGAGCACTTCGGCAGTTAACTGCCGAGGAAACCTGAAATTACCATTATAAATATTTATTGATTTGGATTGTTTCAATCATTATTTTGGTACATTTCAAACAATTATAATAATATACTTATACATATATACCTTAATAAGAATAACATTTAAATCTTGACAAAAAAATAAAAATAAAGAGCATTTAAATCCTCTAAAAAAAATATTTTAATGAGTGTAAAAATTAAGCATTTGAATATCATGCGCTGCTTAAACCACTAATATTCCAATTTTTACTTTTTTTTCTAGTTTGCAGCAATAAAACTTATGACCTTCACATTAATTTTCTATTAAATGGATATAATTCACGTTTACTTTATATGTGTAAAAACGGAAAATGCAATAATGTGCAATGATGATTTGCAAAAAATTTGGCACGATTACTATCACTGTGTGTACATTCATTGTTCATTTTTTACTATTAGGTATTGAATATGAGATATAATTTTCTTATAAAATGGATCACGAAAAAAAATTATTTGCTAGTATTAATTGAGACTTAAATTGATAGGTCAATGATGTCAGATATGGCTAAAATAATATTCAAATGCTTAATTTTTACGATCATTGAAATGTATTTTTAGAGGATTTAAATCTTTTTTTTTTTTTGGTCAAGATTTAAATATTATTCTTATTAAGGTATATATGTATAAGTATAATACTGTAATTGTTTGAATGTATCAAAATAATGATTGAAACAATCAAAATCAATAAATATTAATAATGGTAATTTCAGGTTTTCTAGGCAGTTAACTGCCGAAGTTTTCCTCGGCAATTAACTGCAGTCGTGTTTTTACGTCTTTTACCGGTATTTTTCCGCCTTCCCATATGTGTGAACAATAACTTTCATTCTCTTTTGGACCGTTGGGCTCTTGGTCATTGGGTCCAAGCTATTGAGCCTTACTGAATTGTAACACATTGAGATTTCTGTTCTTCTCCCATCACTTTTTGCTCGCGCCCAGCTGATTTGCCGAAAATACCCCTATGTTAGTTAAGTCACACTGCGTGACTTAACTCACGCACCTTATAAGTTCTGTGTGACTTATGTCACGCACCACTGGCCTGTGCGGGAGTTAACTCACGCAAGTTGGCCGGTGGTTAGAGCTCAAGAACACACGTTTTTTTTGGATGGTGTCAATGCATTTTAATGGTTTTTACACGTTTTTTTTAGTTTTTTCACGTTTTTTGACCTCATTAAGTGTTATGTTACTTTAAACCACCTATAAATACCCCTCCAAACTTCCTCATTTCCTCACACCACCTCACATTCTCACTCGCCCCCCTATGAATCTCCTTCTTTTCCTTCTTTTTTTCCTTCTTTGTTTTGGTGTAAAAAGAGAAAGAGGCCAATTCTGGGGATAAAATGATGAGTAGTGAGCAGCTTTCTTAGGGAAAAAAGAACCAAATTGGGTAAAACTAAATGTGCAAATTTAGTTTTACCCTAGAAAGACTGGTTTTCTTGTGGATTTCTTTTAGTTTTACCACATGAAAACTGGTTTTCTTGTGGATTTCTTTTAGTTTTACCACCGGAATCTAGCTTCTCTGGTGATTTTTGTTTTTTTGCAGATTTAGTTTTACCCCGTTGTAAATGTAATAAGAATTATATTAATAAAATGATATTTTATATCTATTATTTTAGTTTCTTTATTTTTGTTAATTTTTGCATTTATTTTATGATTGCGTATTGAATTAATAAATTCGAATAAAGTAAATAAATGTATTAGAATAAATTCAGCATGAATTCAAATAAAAATTGGGTATTGAATAAATTCGAATAAAGTTATGTATTAAAAAAATTGAAAAAAGGCCTAATTAAACTCAGCGTGAATTCGAATAAAGTTGCGTATTGAATAAATTCGAATAAAAGTTACATTACATTACATTACATAAACAACATGTATATCAACTATATATGTTATCACATCAAATTCCTTCATATAAGTTGAGTCATCACATAAAGAATGAGGTGCATTCCGTGACACTCATCTTATATGAAGGAATTCGATATCATAACTTATATAGTTGATTCTCAATAATACATGTTCCTAAAAATGTCCTATCATTACATTACATTACATTACATCTGGGTTGCACCTTCAAACTACAAAAATTGTCTTACCTCTGAAATGGTAAATTCAAACTCGCTAAACACCAGGACTCAAGCATTCACCCGGAAGTTTTATTATTCCATTCAAAAGATTACATTCTTGTTAGTTTGGTTTAGATGATGGTATTCAAGTGTCAAAATAATGAGGTGTATTCCTTGACACTTCAATACCTTCATCTAAACCAGCCTAACAGGAATTTAATATTTTGAATGGAACAATAGAACTGCCGGGTGAAAGCTTGGGAACTAGCATTTAACAAGTATGAATTTTCATGTCAGAGTAAGACAATTGTTGTAGTTGGAAGGTGCATTCCCTACCTAATCATGATCTTCTAGCGGAATCAGACTGTTGATAATATCTTCAGTTGATCTCAGCAACGTTACCCGCATATTGATCCACTGGAACATGTTGTGCTCCCAAAACATGCTCCTCACGTTTTCGTCGTTTGTTAATTCCACCCAACTGAATGATATTCCCTCCTCGTCGAGCGTTGGACGTTTATACCGAACGTATTCCACCCTCCTTGTGTCTCTGGGGTTGACTCCTTGGTTGAATTCATCCTTGAGACCTCTTAACGTTACACCAAGGCACCAAACCTTCAACCTCCAAGGTTCTCCGTCGTTGAATTGTGCATGAACGTCGAACATATCAGACGTTGCTTCAAATCTACACAATAAAAAATTAAAAACAATCAATGAAAAACTCATTCAAACATTTCATCAAACACTTGTAGTGCAAATTATACATAAACCCTAAAACTCATAACTACAGCATTAACATGCAGACATCTAAACAATTAAGCAATATAAGTCATTTACATGTAACAGTGTATAATTTCTTGCAATAAAAATTAAATTTTAAACAAACCCTAAATCTAAAAAAATTCTCTAAAACTCAAAACTACAACATAAACATACAAACATCTAAACATTTAAGCAACACAAGTCATTTTCATGAAAACATTGTATGATTTCTTATCAAAAAACCCAAAATTTAAACAAACCCTAAATCTAAAAAATTTCTACTTTAAGAGAAAAAATGTAACATATAAACATCAAAGGTTAATGGTGTTTGATTATGAAAACTTACTTGTTATTGGCGTATTGTTTGATTTGAACTGGAAGGAATTTTGGATTTGGGTGATTTGAGAGAGATTTTTGATTTTTTTTGAGATTTTAGATGAGAAATGAGGAAATGAGGTGTTCTGCATTCCTTAAAACAACATGTAGCGTTAGTTAAGTAGTGCAACATTTAACACTTGCGTTACTTAACTAACGTATGGGTATTTTCGGCAAATCAACTGGGCAAGAGCAAAATGTGCTGGGAAAAGAGCTGAAATTACACATTTTAATTCCTTGCACAACAAGGTATTTTTATTTTGAAGTGTAGAACTAACATTGATTTCTTGCATCAAGTGAGGAAAACATATATTTATTTCTCCCCAATTAACTAAAGGAAAATAATATTTGCATGCCAATCAATTGAGTCAACGAATTTGGGAATAAAAGCATAATAACTTTCATATGTTCTTTATAATGGAAAGATTTCCTGTTGTAAAATTATTATTTTTCTAAATTTTCTTCTTCTTTCTCTTTCAATTTTTGGGAAATTGGGACGATGCGGAAAGATATTAAGGCAATTGTTAAATTGTTTTGACAGTTGGTACAAATCTTAAACCATTTATCTGAATAAAAAATTAGGATCCCCTATTTTGTTTTGAGATCTCATCTTCCTGTTTTGAAGAATGACGCAAAGGTTGAAAAGAATTATATATTGCACAATATTGTATTGTACATAGATACGTTGTAGGCTGTCAAATATGCTCTACTAATTATTTCTCTATATTTATATGTTACTACCTACTATTGTGTACTGTAGTGCAATATATAATCAAGACATGTGTTCGACCCTTGGTGTCCATCTGTTTTTTTACCCTTTGGTGAAAAAGAAACAAATTTCTAACCCTTTTTTTTAAGCAAAAGGTCTTGTTAATCGGTGTTGTCGGGACATTTATTAAAGGATTAAAAGTAAAAGGAAAAAAACATTTTTTCAATTTTAAAAAAAATAGAATATTATAAAATTTTCAGTGTAATATTTCATTTTATAATCCCTTAATAAGTGGATGCTTGTAAACATTATTAAAAGGAGAATGTTAACGAATGTTTTTAGGTATTGGTTAAAGTAGTAAAGATAGTAAATTTTTGTATTAAAAAGTTGTATAATCATTACATTGATCAAAGAAAATTTTTGTATTTACAAGATATTGTTTTTTAAGATTCTTGCTAACCTTAAACAAGTAACCTTAAGGAAAATAATTAGCATTCTTCTTTTGTCAAGTAACCTTAAACAACGCACTTAAGAGCTTGTTAGCAAAAACTCTTTTTCAAAATATAAAATCACGTGGGCTTGAAAAATTAACGAAGGATGCATGAGTTAAAAAATTAGAGAGAAATAGTCAATCAATCTTTAACAAACTAAAAGCAATGAATACTATTAAAAGAAAATGTCTTGTAAAAAGCAAAAAGTGACAGCAACACCAACGGTACCTGCGAATCAATGAAGCACGTGAGTCCTATTAATTGCACATGCAAGAGTTTAATTTGAGGGAGTACAGAATGATTATGAAATCTAAATAAAATAATGATTATTATGTCTTTCGTGGCAAATTTCGAAACGTTAAAATGTGCTGGTGCATATCCTCACGTCACGCGAATAGAGAGATTTTGAATCTACTCTCACTATTTTAAATTAGGGAAATTTTGGCACTAGTTAAGGAATTAGAAAATGAAATGTTTTTTTATAAAATTATATATTTTATTTTTTAAAATTTGAAAAAGTGTTGTTTTTAATGCTGATTTTGTTTTTTCTTTTAATTTTTAACTGCTTAACTAGTGTTCGGGACATTGGTTAATATGACCCTTTAAGTTAAGTGTTTTTTTTATTTTCTAAGGTTATTTAAGAAAATGATTAGATGTATTAGTTTTGATGATAAAATATATTTAATTTACTGAAACACTTTTTTTTCCTTAATAAAAGTTATTTTGATGGAAAAGAATAATAAATTTTATATTGTAAAAAAGACAAATAATTTAAGACGACGACGAAAAATAGGAAAGAGCATAATATGAAATTGTAACACAAAACAACTTCGATGACATCAAACATATTGAAGATGCAACTGGTCTCTTATTGCCAACTATTTTATTCTTCAAGACAGACAAACAGCACAAAAAAGTATCAGTCTTATATTTTAGGGTTATAGGGTACCTATTAAAGATTCAAACGAATAGATGATTTCTAAATTTTGTTAGAAAAAATTTCTTTATTGAATACATAGTTTCGAAGATCTTTTTTTCTTTAAACTTATAAATATAAATAAATATTCTAAAAATACTCGTTAACATTTTTCTATCAATTAAATAAGAGAAATAGAGAATATATTTTAATAACAAATCAATTAATATCTAACATAGAGATATTTATTCTCCAAGTCAAACAAACACCACAAAAAAGTGTCGGTCTTCGGTCTTATATTTTATGGGTCATGCTAACCGGTGCCCCCGGGGCACTGGTTAAACATACAAAAAAAGGAATTTATTATCATAAAAGGAAACTTTGTTGACTTATTTATGGATTAATTACACAGTTTTCAATGCAATATTTACTATATAATTTCCCTTTTTAGTATCCTTAATCAGTGCCCCGGAAGCACCGATTAACATTTCCCATATTTTAGTAAGAGAAAGAGAGAAAATAATTACACTAATAACAAATCAACAAGTATCTGGCATAGAGACATAATCTCCAATGAGCATCTTAATATACCGTGATTTTCTTACACTTTTTTTACATTTATTATTGACATAATATGAGTTGTTAGAACAAATAATTATAATAATTGAGGTTTAGTATGTGCACGCATATAATATAGAGTTTTTCTATCATGTGCAAATTTGCACATGATAAAAAATTTAAAATGGAAATTTTATATTAGAACTTATACATTTAATATTAAATTAAAACTTTTGAATAAATAATTGTTTTTTTTTAAAAAAAAAATTACTACTATTAGTTGTTTTAACATGTGCAATGTTACACTTGTTAGACATTATTTTATTTATTAGTTTCAATCAAAACAATTATTTTATTTATTAAATTTCAAAATATTCTAAGCACTTTGAAACATTATTGTTGTCGTGTTTGGTAAAACCGAATCAAATTGATTACCTCCATATATAAACCGAATCAAGTTGTAGTAGAATAAACATACACGCTATAAGTAATAGACATAAATAAAATCAGTGGGCTTGAAAAATTGATTGTATAAGGATGCATGAGCTTCATATGGAATCTTATTTATAAAAGATTTTAAATCTCTTAGGTAACATTTTGGAGTCAAAAGATTTGTTGCAAACTTCCTTCTTATTTTTTTTTATTTTTTTTGCTTTTTTTGGTTTTAAACAATCGATCTCTCATCTTAAATATAAAAGTTATTAAGGAGGGTGTATTGGATTAGGATTTTAAAGAACAATTTTTGTTTGAAAAAGTCTTGAGGATTTTAAAAGACTTTGCAGGATTTTGATGACTTTGAAGATTTTAAAAGACTATTAAGGATTTCAATGGATTTAATTTATAAGATTTTAAAGGATTTGAAATGATTTTATGGATTTCAAGAGATTTCAAGAGATTTTATGAATTTTAAGAAATAATTGAAAAAATATCATAACACACTCTCTTTCAAAAAATCTCAATAAAAACTCTTATTTATTTTACTTTATTCTTTACAGGAGAGCTAGAGAGAGAGGGGAGGGGGGAGGAGAGAGTAAAATTTTAAAAGAATAAAAACAATTCTAAGAAATCTCATGTTTTCATGAAAGACTTTTTCATGCTAAAATTTCACTAGACAATACACCCCCCTAAGTCTTTTAGACAATTTTTTTAAGCTAAAATAGTTGTTGCAAATTTTCTTCCTAATTTTTTGCTCTTTCTTTATTTTTTTTATCGCATTTCTTATTTATAAAAGTTTTTAGACAACTTTTTAGAGTCAAGAAGATTGTTGCAAATTTCCTTTCTAATTTTTTGCTCTTTCTTTATTTTTTTTAGAAAATGATCGCATATCTTATATATAAAAGTTCTTTAGTCTTTTAGGCAACTTTTTCGAGTCAAAAAAGTTGTTGAAGTCTAAATTACTTCGGGGGTTTTATTATTTGTCATTTGGAAGCATTACCAATGATTTTTTATTTTTTTTCATAACAAGGATTGGATCAAGGGTCAACCCTAATCCCTTATCTTTTTACATTAGTTTTGGATGTACTTACGAAACACAACCAACAACTAGCACCAAGATGTATGACGTTTTGCAGATGATGTGGTCTTAATTGGAGAGTCGGGGGAGGAATTGAATGGGATGTTGGAGACTTAGACAAGTCTTAGAAGAGTGTGGCTTTCGTTTAAGTAGAAGAAAGACATGGTATATGTAATGTAATTTTAGTAAAAGGTGAAATAGTTCGACCTTAGAGGTGAAAGTTGGAGATCATATCATACAAGTTACACAGTTTAAATATCTAGGGTTCATTCTTTCAACAAAAAAAATATTGAGTTCATAGTTCAAAATGACAGAGAAATAAAAGCAAGTGTAAATCAACGCATTCAAGTTTGATGGTTGAAATGCAGAAGAGCCTCAAGTGTTTTTTTGTAATACAAACGTACTGTTTAAGTTGAAGTGAAAAAAATACCAGACCGTTGTCAGAATAACGATGTTTTATGGAACAAAGTATTGGACGGTTAAGAACCAACATGAAAATAAAGTAAGCGTGCGGAGATGGGGGATATTGCGTTAAATGTGTGGTAAGACTAGATGAGATTAGATTAGAAATGGCAACATTGTATAGATAGTTGGGGTAGCACCTATATGATAAATATTGTGGAAAATAGGTTTAGGTGGTTTGGACATGTAGAGAGAAAACATGTAGATTCTATAGTAAGAAGAGTAGATCAAATAGAGGATAGTCATATTATAAGAGGTATAGGAAGACCTAGAAGGGAAACTATTAGGAAATATTTATAGATTAATAAGTTGGATCTAAATATGATTTATGATAGAACAATATGACATATTTTTAACCATGTAGTCAACCCCATTTAGTGGGATAATGTATGGATGTTATTGACGTCGTCGTCTTTTGGAAGCATTAACTCATGCTCAATAACAACTATTATTTCATTTCATGATCAACTACCACATTTACTAGTATGGAATAAACAAATACACTATTCCTTCCATTTCAAAATAATTGAGTCATTTACAAAAAAAAATGTATCAAAATAATTGATCCATTTTATTTTTCAATGCAATATTAATAACTTTATTTCAGTTATAACTATATTCCCCCCACAACCTTTTCTAACAAAGAACGTCACCTTTAAGCCGTTTTCTCCCCTTCATCCAAAAAATAATCAGCAAGATGTAGCTTTGTTGTTGGTGGTGCGACGCCCGTCAAGCTCGTACCACCATCCCTTTCAGATCTCCATCAACCCTGGTGTAGAGTTCTCGTTTGATTTGGTTGTGGATTTTGTTACATCTCTAATAGATCGTGGTTTTCTTTCAAAGTTGTACGGCACCGCCTCCGTTTCTAGCGGCAGTTCACTATATGATCATGCTCTTTCATCCGACGGTGGTTTCATTGGTCGCCGCTGAGATTGGTTTGCTATGGTGGGTTTTTCTCCTTCAACAACAGCGTTGTCGGCGCCGGGTTGTTTAGGGAGTTTGAATGTGTGTTGTTATGATGCCGCAAACACGTCGTCGTGTTGATGCACCACCTGTTGATTTCTAATTCTTTCAGATCTGTTAGGTATGCACTTTTCCTGGTTTAGTTTTTCCACACAACCCTGATGTTTGATGGTCATCCTCGTCGAGAAATTTTAATCAGTCCATAGTGATTGAATTTGGACTGTTGGGCCATAAATGGTTGTTAATTGTTATAGCTTGTTGTTGTTTTGCAGGGAGTTGATAGATCTTAGATTATTTTTGAGTTGGCAAACGATTCATACGCTAGCTTAAGATTCGCGAGTCATTCACTTTGTTTTAGATTGTGGGGCTTGAAAGGGTCGTTAAGCTTGTTGCCATTGTTGTAGGGAGTTGAGGTACATGAACCACCTCAATGTTGACTGAGGGTTCAAATCACTGCATCGAATACCTTTAATTAGTTTGAGGATTAATTATAGGTTTATACACTTGTGTTTGTTTTAATTTTTGTATCATCCGTTTGGAATTGACTTACACTCTTGTGTGGTTTTATTGGGTTAGGTTTACATCCCCCAATTTTTATGCAATTTTTCCCTTTTTAAAATAATATTTATGAGCATTTGACAAAAGATTAGAGTAGGTTACCAACTTAGTTGGGAGCCACTCTTTTTTATGTCATTTTGCTTTTCATCATTCCTAATTCAATATATTCTACTTTACATTTATGATAATGATAATGAGAAATTCACTAATCTTTAACAAGACATTCAAAACTCTCCTCTTTCTCGCCTATAAGAGAGTAATAGAATACAATTGTCATAAATGTATCTATATAAGAATATGATTTTAATTGATGAATTTTCAACAATATGTTTGTAATCATAGATACAAAATAATAGGTCAAGAACGATTGCATATCTTTGTTTAAAACATCGTGATCACATGATGATAATGTGGTATGAACCTTTTTGAATAGAACAAAACATCTATTATTTCATAAATGTACATGTTAACAATGAGTTATATTTATAAAAAATACATTGATACGATGCGTCAACAATATCAGTCAATAGCCCAATAATTAATGGACATTTAATATTTAAAATATTCATAACAATTTTTAATCTTTAGTAAAAAAAATATTTTGATCTTCTAGTAGTTTATTTTTAATACATAAATATAATTTAAAAGAAAGGAGACAAAAATGGGGCTGCTATCTTTAAAAAAAGGGAGGTTGCTATATATGCTATTTAGAATGGCAAACATGGTGGGAATAGTTAATAAGTACGATATCAGATGACTGACATGGCTAATATCTGTCTTTAATACACTCCTTAAACATTTTTAATTTTATAAAAATTTCTATATTTAATTACATATTGTAAATTAAAATATTCTAGTACTTTTATGATACAGACATTTTAATTTAGAATCTTAAAAGACTTCTCGAGATAACAACACTTATGTCGAGATACCATAACCATCAATTTTTGAAAGTGGGATATTAAAAAAAAAATGGCAATTTTTGTCTCTTTCGTCTATATTTGATTATTCGTTTGTCTTACTATGTCATTAGACAATGTATTTTTTTTTTTTTGAAGGAATTAGACAATGTTAAATACCTACTCCTACCCTCGATATGCATGTCCACACTATTAGCTTAGGAGGATTACGCAGATCAACGAATTTGGTTATATTCGTTTGTTTTATGTTAATTTATAATATTAAAAAATTAAGGGTCTTTGTTAACGAGTATCTTTGGGACACTCTTTAAACACTCTAATTCAAGAAATTATCAATTAAAATAAGGAAAATGTTAATTTGTGCCCTAAGGGCAGAAGTTAAATGTAGAAATTTAATCTTGGAAATTATGCATTCATAATCTTAAAAGCTTAAAAGCTTATCTTTTCAATGCAACATTTATTTTTTAGTTCTATTTTTAGATCCTTATCTTGTGCCCTTAGGGCACAAGTTAACAAGACCCTTAAAATAATCAATTATTTCAATTTTCAATGCATTAAATACAATAATTTTCATAAAAAAATTCTCTTTAAAGGTTTTAAAGAATCCAGAGACACTCGTTAACATTTTCAAAAATCAATAACTACTTTTGCATATTTAATTACTCCTTCCGTCTCTAAATTATAGTCGTTTAAGGTTTGTTCACGATTATTAAGGAAATGATTAATTGTGTTGATTTCAATGGTAAAATGAATATAATTTATTAAAATACTCAATTGTCTTTTTTTGAAGAAATCAAAATGGGATATATTAACAAAGGCGATGTAGTCTCATCAGTACAAGACGTACCTCCGAGAACACCCCCACCAAAAAAGAGTTATACAAGATATATACAAGACTATGGTCAGTCGAGGCCCAAACACCGTATAGGGTCCGACCACCAACTCTGAGAGCCATACACAAACGTAGTGTTTCTCGCTTTTAGCCACCACAAAGAATGAAATTTAACTTTATCTAAAAGTTGTATAATAGGCGTTTCTACGTTGTTAAAGA
>Ga0228710_1006107_pt1 | contig 18446 bp, 6 predicted proteins | sample MedpolnodulmetaG_FD_177995 | JGI IMG/M metagenome (GOLD analysis project Ga0228710, IMG submission 177995) | Root nodule microbial communities from Medicago polymorpha collected in Santa Monica, California, United States - pink nodules | ecosystem: Host-associated > Plants > Roots > Nodule...
CACTTTTTAAAATCAAATGAAAAGTATTTTTTATTTTGGTTTTGTTTTTGTTTTTGATAAACCTTGAATACCAGAAAACCACCAACTTCCTACAGCTTGAAATCGCTGTCTTTGAGAGACAAATACAAAAAACATGACACCAACTAACGAAGTGTTTCATTCATCTATTAAAAAATCCACTCATCATCATGGTTTTGTGTTTCTATATATAGAAGAAAACGTACCAAAAAGGTTCTAAAGCAAATATGAGTTGCCATTGAAAAATATTATTGGTTAAATATTAAGTAAGAACAGAAAGAAAATCTCATGTTAGTAATATTATAGTGGATTCTCCTAAACATACGGGTGCACCTTCAATTAACATCTCAACTTAGGTGGCTTACGAAAACTTTGCATTTGCCATTATAAAAGGAATTCCACAAAACTCTTTCATTTTCACCACCCGAACATCTTTCTCCTACACAAGTCTTGTAATTATTTGGATTATTTAGTTAATTTCTCTCTCCTTTCTTTCTCTCTAATAGCTTGAAAAATCAAGAGAGAAAGAGAAGGAGAGAGAGAAATAAAACAAGAAGAAGAAGAAGAAGAAAGAAAATATTAAGAGATGGCTATTTCATGTGCTTCATTCAGGGTGGTTGCCTTCCTTGGCCTCATTTATGCAACACTTATTTCTGTGACTTGTTCACAATCCATTGCACCTGTCCCTGCTCCTACAAGCGATGGTAAATTAAATATTCTTAATTTTCTCTATTCTAATTTTTAGATTTAGATACCATTAGTAATGTTTCATCAATTTTTTTCAATTAATTTTTTCATATAACAAATATGATATCCTCCATTTTAATTTATTTTTCCATAAAGCAAGTGAATCACCAATTTAATCTCAGAAAATAAATGACTGATAATTTAGTTTTTAGAATTATTAATGAATTTGAAATCTCCAATCATATAGCTAGTCATTTTGCATTAATCAATTCACTACATAAAATAAATTGTCTGAAGACTAATGTGATTGAAAATAAAAATCATTTCATAAATCTTTTTGGAATTTTGTTAATTCTGATAAAAACACCTTATAATTTTAAGGCTAAATTAATAACAGGTTGTTCAATGGTAAAGAGTGCTCAATTATGCAGGTGGTAGTTAAAATTAAGTCGCTGTCGTTCATGTGGTTGAAGGCGAAGTTTTCATCTCTCCCCTTCAACTACCATGGTTGATGGCTTAACCCTTTCACCTTGTTGGGCATAGGTTAATAGTTATTGGCTTTCTTTAGTTGCTGTTTTTTGTTTCCCTTGTAAATATTTGGTTTGTGACTATGGTGTCTTTCCCTGGCATCTTCAAAAAAACAATTTTAATGTGGTAATATAATTCATTTTAGCATCTTCAAAAAAAAATTAAGGCTAAATTATTGACTCTCTCAAAATATATGTGAGTTTCTCGACCGCTAAAATACAATTCTGGTGATTATAAAATATATGTGGTTACGAAGAACCCGATTTTGTTGTAACAATCTTTAACCAAATTTTACTTTAACTTTTAGCTAAATTGTGTATTGGCATGTCCCATTCCCTAGAACTAAGGGCTTTGGCCAAAAAAAGCCTCCATATTTTCAATTTATTATTTTCCAATGCTATATTCTTTATGAGCGTTATTGAAAGGAGAATATGTAGTGAGTATTGCTAATGAATTGTTGCTGACAATATGCAGGCACCACAATTGACCAAGCGATTGCATATGTTCTAATGCTTGTGGCTTTGGTGTTGACCTATATCATTCATTAATTTATTCACCAGAGAGAGACTCCTCATTCAGTTCTAAATTCATGAATGGCTACAGAGCCTAATTTTAAAGGCATTCATTCATGTCATCACAGAGAGGAGGATGAGATTTTAATTGGAGAAATGAGTTGTTCTAATTCTCTTATGCTCCAATGAGAATTTCATTTTAATTTATTGGTTGATCTATAGAATATTGTGTTCTAGTTTTCAAATAAAACTCCTGCAGTTTCTAGACCCAACAAAAAAAAAACATGTTGAAAGACTTATTTTTTGCTGTGGAGTAAATTAAAATGTGCCAAATATTGGAATATATTTTTCTTGGATTTAATTTGTATAGGTAAAAAAATAGTGTATTCAATTCCAATCAAATTACATTATGATGTTATTTTATTTCATTAGTTTGAAAGTATATAAAATATAATCTCTATATTCTTCAAGAGATTTCTCTATTCTATCTTATACAAGGCTGTGGGAGGGAAAATGACTTGTGATCAACACCGTTGAACTTGTTAATCACACTTGAAAATTTGACATTACGATGGCGTTTGGTAATTCACGCAGAATTGCAATTGTGTGCTGTTTAATTACGTATTGTAAAGACCAGCTACTATTTCATATGCAAGTAATTGAAGGATAAAAAACATTATAATTCAATGGAATTCATTTATTTGTTTTTTGACAAGATTAATGGAATTAAATGTTATTCCCACATTAAACACCAATACATTTTATTCATATATGATGTAAGTATTGTTCTGTCATTTGGTCTGTTTATCTCTATAGCAAATGGTAGTGGAAAACTCTAAGGCAAGATAGAAAAACAAGTCATATTTTTATGGGAAAAGCTTGTGATTAAAAATATGTAGCTAAAGGATTCAATAATGTCGTTCCTCATTGTCCTTGTGGTATGATCAAGGATGAAATCTACATTTCACAAAGTATGCATGTGACATAACCAAAGAAACAGTTAGATTTTAGTATGTACAACCGTTAAAAGACCTGGCTTTCCAAAACATAAACCTGCAGTTCTACCTAAATCAAGGAGAGTCTAAAATTCTTTCATGACACGCAATCCATTTATATGCTTATATAAAAAATGTAATCCACTCATATTGTCTCCGTTTCTCTTTTACGTGTATGAATATTCTACAGCAACTGCACAATGCAACAGAGTCGTTAGATCTAGGTGGAGAAATTCGTTTATAACTTCACTCTCTGAAAATAATGGGTCTGTAGCATGCTGAATCAAGCAGCCAATGGAGAAGATCCAAATCCTTCTCATTAAGTCTCTCTTACTTTTCATCATTCTGTCCATTCTCTATATCTCGAACAGACTGACAAAATGATCCAAACTCGTATTGTGTATGCGTAGATAGAAACATCCGTCTCATTAGATAGTAAAAATGTAAAATACTAGTCCTTGATCTAGAGTATAAGCCATATACATGACATGACTATGGCTACAACCACTTACGCGCTCACTAGTTTAAACAACTCCAACAATTGAAGCTATGAGACCCCCAATAGATGAAGCTATATTGTGATATTAGAAACTTCATATAGCTTCCAATGTTTCATGAAAACTCTAAATATATATAAAAAAATAAAATAAAATTATAATATCAAGTAGTTCAGACTTCAGACATCTAAATTAACTACCATTTTCTTGTACATAGTTTTGCCTAAAGAACTCCTTATCAACTCAAGTTTGTCCCTTCAAATGATCAACTAATAGACACACCCTGACAAAATATTTCCAGTAACCCCAAATTTAGTACATCTATCCTAAGTTTAGAGCATTTGACTTATATATGTTACAATTTGAAGAAGAATATTGGGAAAAAATTGTAACTACCAGAAATAGTATTATCATGTAAAGCTTTTAATTCATGCCATGTGATTTAATTAATTGATATGCTTAAAACTTAGGAAGCTAATGACTCAAGCAACCAACAATTCATATTTCCTTTCTCTGAGTTCTCAAATCTCAAGTGGCCGTACAAATTATCCAAATACGCCTATTGTTTCTATCAATAACATAATGGTAGCTTAACAAAAAGTATATACAGAATCAACAATTAAGTTAACATTCCCTGTGTGTATACAGCCAAGTGTAATGCTGAGGTTTTCCAAATAACTAAAATTTTATTCAAAATTTGCTCTTGGGAAGAATCCCAATTGTAACAAGATTGACCTCTTTTGGTCAAAGGAAAAAAACCCAAAAAGGCTCAAAAACCTAAATTACGGTGTTCTCCTATACTGGTTATTTTTTTTCCTATTCATGAACGTTGATTCATGATCAGAAACGGACTGGAATAGCTTCCTTTCCATCAAAAAACTAGCAGTGCAGTATCCAGGGGTTCTCAACGACAAAGCCACTTTGGCAATAAACAAAAATATCCACAATATTCAGCTGGTCATGATGTTGTTTGCCGGTGATTTAGGACAAACTTTACAACTTCATAAAATGAAACGACAATTCCAACGGAGGGGCCAGCTCGACCAACTCGTGGACCAAAACCGGTAAAAAGTCCTTTCAAGCCTCCATCTCTGAGAGAAGATGATAAACAATCAGCTAAGATAGAAAATATAAATAACCAGTCATATCACTATAATGATAGAGGCAGAGAAGAAAAAACCCTTGAGCTTAAAGAAAATCATCAATTATCAATTATGTCGCATAGATGGAGCAGACCATGGAGATAAAAAGAAATTCACTTAGAGCACTTGTTATCTAAATTCTACCATAAAAGCGCGCGGATAAAGTCAAAACTATTTGGAATCCAAATTATGGCATACCTCCAGATCTCCATCAGTGTCTGTCTCGTGGTCATTTTCAATGCTCTGACATGATCCATCTACAAAACATTTTGCAGAAAACGTGACAGAGTAAGACCAAATGTGCAGATGCATGCATATAAAAGGTATGTCCAGTTCATCTAGAAAGAATGATGAGCAACGACCTCTATTTTCAAGAGAAAAAATAAATCAGAATGAGCTGAGTAAAATCTTCTACACCACCCCTCCTTTCCCTTTGAAATGTGAACAAAAAATACAGGAAAATATGAACGACTCAACAAACCTCTATCTGCCTACGGGTTTTTGCAACATCTAGTGGACATGTAGCTCCAGCCGCTAGAGTTCCTGCAACAAAACCAGCCGAAAAATTTGCACCAAGAACACTCAATATACCGGCATCATCTCCTCCGACCAAACTAAGAAGTTTTCTTCTAGTCTGCAAAGCAAAAGTAGTTGACATACGAAAATAATATTAAGAAAACGACTCCTTAATCAAAGGATTAGGTAGGAAACTTACAGGCTCAAGTGTTGACCAACAGATTGCAGAGAATGGTACATCACGGACAAGTTGTGCACCCATGCCAGTCCACAGGACACGATAACTTTGCACTGTAAGGAAATAACAACCATTACATGACAATACTGCTGATACATTTGCTAGGTTTTTAATTTATATTTATCTATACATAGTCTTGCACTGTTATACTAACAAATATAAATATTGCAGCCTAGTCAGTGCCGCAATTGATTATCAAAAGAACCATGGGCATCGTAGAATCACCATACGAGCGTGTGGCATATAGAAGAATTATGCATTGATTAGCCATTCCTATGAATTTTAAAAAAAAAAAAAAAACTATTTAAATTAACAGTTCATTAACAAGCTAAATCCCCCCCCCACTTAGTGGGATAAGGCTTGATTGTTGTTGTTGTTGTATTAACAAGCTAAATACAATTATTCAATCAACCTAAAATTAATATTTTTACAATCATCATTGATTTATCTTGTGCTTGTGCAAAATTTTAATTGTAATATATTATACAAAAAAAAAAAAACATCCAACTCAACAAATTTTAAACTTTATATACAGTGAGTAAACTCCAAAGTAAGCAGACTCCTTCAATGTACATAAATTTTTTTTATCGCTTGTTTTTTGTGGCAAAAGCTGTGCACTTACAACTGTTCGGTGGAATATTTGTGCCCTTGCCATTGGAGACAACACCTACCAAAGTCTGGAATACTCCAGGTGGCTTCTTGCCAACTTGAGTTTCTTTAAATGCCTACACAAACCAAAGATCCAAACACCAGTAAAAAGCCAGACTGTGGAATAGGAATTATAGCTGGAAAACACAGAATATGAACGGTTTTTCAGAAAAACACTGACTAAGAATCAAGAAATCAAAAGCTTAAAAACACTAGGGCAAAAACCAAATAAAATCCATAGCAATACCAACATGATCAATTAAATAAATAATGAAGAAAGCAAATCACGTGAATTGTAGTGAATATAAGTATAAAAAATATAATTTTAAGGGACAGACAAGCTAAGCTATTTGATTTCCCAGTAAAAATCAAAAGAATTTTTTACCACAATGCAGTTCTTTGACTAAAACACATGATCACAATCATCATAATTTGAATACAATGCTGCCGATTGGAATTAAACTGTGATAAATCATGGCAGCAATGACTTGGTATTTCTGAATTAAACTATGAAGAAAATAAAACATGCACTCTCAAGACCAGCAATAGCAACTGTAAGGCTGAAATCAACCATGAACTGACAGTTAACTTGCTCGCTGACATACACGGATTCAAAAAACATGGAACATAACTGTGACTTAAACAACGTGGTATTTCAAGAATAAAAGAAAATAATTCGGAAAGATTTTTCTTAAACACCTGCATACGAGTTCTGGCAAGTTCAATAGGATAGCAAGTTGCACAAGCCAGTGAGCGTGCCAACGAACCAGCCACCAAAGGTACATATGGTGTTGCAGTTGGAGCACTTTTGGCTGTGAATTCCTCGAACCAGTTGCGGAATATGTCATAGCAAGGAAGGTAAATTCCAACCTGATGTGAACATATAAAAGAATAGGTCAGCCAAATTCTGTGCTCTCATTATGCAATGTCCAGTATTTGAAACAGCAAATCACGGTTAATTGACTAGTGAACCTACAGTTGGTACTGCAAGAGCCAGACCAGCATTTGTGCCCCTCCATAGCCTAGTAAAGCCTTCCTGAAATAAATACCACTCTGGCATTGATTAACAAATGTGTGTGTAGTCAAGACATACGTATGTAATACAAGTTATTGATTGTTTTGATCCGTCCAAGTACGTATATTCTATACTATTAAATTACCAACCTGTTGTATAATTTTACAAATAACATCCAGTGTTCCTTTGTACCGAAAACAATCAGGAGGACAAAGTGATACTGTTCCATGGAGTCCAGCCCGGGTACATGATGGAGAACATCTTAAATCGGCAAACATCTGAAAAACAATACTAAAAAGGTCAAATTAATTGCTCTGTTATCCTTGTAAAAAGACAGAATGTTCTTTTTGTATGTAAAATAACAACTAGATTGGCTTCAAAATGACACACACTGTCATTCAACAATGCAAATCTCGAAAACAATCCCACATTACGGTTCTGTTTTGCAAGCCCAAACTGCTAGCTTATAGAAGATGGTTTATAGCATATAAGCTCGTATAACCGTTTGGTAATGGTCATCCTCTCACAAACTCATAGCGTTTTTTCACGAGCCTTCAGTGTTTCTTGAGATGCAACTTCAAGTAATAGCTTATAGTGCTCCACTTTTATCCCCATTATCTTAATTGAAAATTTTTAAAGTTGATTAAAAAATTGTCATTTTATATATATATATATATATATTAACTAGTTCAAGCACTAATTAAATTTTACCATTGATCAACTTACTTATCTGTTAACTACTATGAGCTAGGTTATCAGATATCCGCTATGTTTTAGAGGACACTTCAAATTCGATCAACTAACGAATTGGCTATCCGCTACAAGGTCATCAGCAAATAGCTAAGTTATTGATTATCCGCTATAATTATTTTTTACCAAACAGAGTCTACATAGTTTGATTTGGCTATCCGCTACAATGAAGGCAACAAGAATTGTGATAAAAGATTTTGAAAAGGGATGAAAGGAGAAAAAACATACCATATTTGGACCAAAACATGACATTCTACTGATCAAATTACTGAGAGGATGAGAATAAGCAACCCCTGCAGCTTGTGCTTGCAACCTTGTCTGATAAATGAACCAAAACAAATAAGAACAAAGTAATGAATAACACACATAACATAATTAAAGCATTGAAAAGCGAATATGGAAATAATGAAATGAAATGAAATTAAAAAAAAGTGGGAAGAGGAAGAAAGAGGACCTTGGCAACATCAAGGGGATTGACAATGACGGCGGAGAGAAAGGCGGCGCCGGCGGCGGAGAAAGCGCGTTGAGCAATCCCTAATTTATCATTGTTTGATGATTTAGGATTAGTGATTATTTGAATTGGAGTTTGTTGTTCGGAAGCCATCCATGGGTTTTGGATTCGTTCTGAAGAAGAATCCACCATGAGAAGAGAATAGAATGAAATGAAATGGGTCGCCGAATATGTGGGGGAGGGAAAAGGAAAGAAAAGAACGGCGATTGGGAGAAACTAGAAAAGAATAGCGAACAAGAAAAGCGTGCGTAAGTGCTGATGCCACGTTTGTTGACAATACTCAATGACTGGTGACGGTGAAAAAACCCTAGATGGAGGGTCATGTGTTATAATCAAGTCATAACGGAGAAACAAATTGTACAAAAATATATATATGAAAAATAATAAGTGGAAAACAAGAGCCACATAAGTTTATTTTTTAAATTAAAAAAACCACATAAGCTTGCTGTCAGCCGTAGGCTACGTACACGTGTCGTGTTATTCTGCTGCCAAGTGTCTGCCTTTTGCTTGAGAACCATAAGACTTGGACCAGAAAAAGCTTGTTTTCAGTTGGATTAATAGTCGACATATATGTTATTCCTTCTTAAAAGTGAAAAAACATGCAGTTTTTTTTTTTAAAAAAAATAAATAATAAATAAAAATACAATTTTTCCGGCTAGGATGGGGTTGGGTGTTCAATTGTTATCCATCGACAGAGTTTGGGGGCGGGGCTGGTATTGCAAGTGGATGCAGACCGGTAATATTTAAACCTGTCCTGCTCCGTTGTCATGCTATTCAAATTAGGACTTTAGATTTCAAAGGCTTGACTATTAATTTTGAAAAAATTAAAAGATTAAGAAAAAAATTAAATTTAGTACGGCTTGCTTCGTCTCCTAGTGGTGGTTTCCCATGGAGCGACCGTGAGTTAGGTGGAGTAGCCCTCTAGTTAGTAGACTATTGAGTTATATACAGAGGAGGATGTGTTATATAAAACTCTTTGAATAGAACAAGAAGTAAGAGAAGGAATGGAAATAAAAGAGAGGAAGACTTGGATTCTACTATGCTATAAGTATACATTTAGATTATAGATGAAACACAGTTATATTATATGAACCACTTTAAAAAAAAAAATTATATCAGATAAACCAATAATATGGCTCAATAACCCAATAACTAATTGACATTCTCCCTAAAAAATAATAATGGACATTCACTTATAATTCTCCCCCCTGGATGTTCATTGAAGGATATGTCTCGTAAAACCTTACTTGAAAAAAAAAACTCAATAGAAAAAATTCTAGTGAAGGAAAAAGATTACAGTATTCTTTTTTGTGATAAATTGTCTTGTCAAAAACATTATTAGGAAAATCAATGAGATAGAACTATGGTTAAGAGAAAAGAGTATTTAACACATTTATTTCTTCATCTTAAAAAGACTGTTTTACATGAGACACGAACAATGTCAAATAATATTTGTCATCAAATAAGGCATAAAGTTCATGTCGAGGAAAAATCACAAGCCAACAAATGTTTGTCATCCTTATTAAAAAAAAACAAATGTTTGTCATCCGTCTCTTTTCTATTTGCCATTTCAGGACTGTCGTTGCTATATTTAGAGGTTTTTCACCATAAATTCAGGTATTTCTATAATCTTTGATATATCAATATGTCAAAGAACTTAATATATATGCATTCTGATATGTTTATTCTGCACTAAAATATGATTATAATTTTAATTTGTATAGAGCACATACTGATTGAATTTAATAAATCAATTCCAACACCTCTTCTTATATTGATACATCACCCAAAAAAAAAGAGATACATCAACATGTCGTAGTAATTTATAAAAAAAATTGGGTTATTTTTACATAGTTATCCCTATAATTAATCGTATCATAAGCGAGAGATTTTTGTTTTTTACTATGCTAAATTAGACATTTGGTATTCTTATAAATAAGGGACAAAGAAAAAGTGTGTGCCTAAAGTACTACATCTTTGAAAATAATTTTTTGAAAGACTCGGATGTGGTAGAAAAAAACGATGGTGTTAATAGCTGCATCTGTCAGTTATAGCCCATCAACCTGATTCTTACTCAATCCAATCATAGGAAATTTGCTCTTATCACATTAAAAATTGCTCCCGCACACCTCAAAATACCAAAATGTCTACAGCAGCAGTTAACAGTTGTTTGCTCCCAACGACATTAATTGCCGCTGCTGATATCATAAGGGCTATATATATGTGTTTCATTTCCTTAATTTTATTTTGAGCTAGTATGATCTATTGTTTTGGACTGGAATATTGATGCTGATCTAATATAGATAGATGTGTCCTCGTTCATGTTGTTTAAGTTTGGATTGGCATAATGATCATCTATGTTGTTCAGCAGCTACGAAAACTAAACTTATGTCTATTTGGATTTGCTTGGAGTCATGTGTCTGTTGGCTTCCTTTTGTTAACTTGTTATTAATTAGTGATCTTGGGTGTAGTAGACTAGTAGTACAGCTCTGTAACAGATACTAGTATTGCCCTTTGTTGTGTGTGTATATAGGTCCACGGGATAGATTAAATAATGAGATAATGCATATTTACCATTGGCTATTATTCACTAGTAGTGGAAGTGAAAATCTAGAAATAACATTCATCCACAAAACTTAAGTGCTGTTGGAAAATTTAATAAAAATTTATAGCGGCAACAGTTAATTGTTGTTGGCGACGGTAATGGTAGTTAATTGTCGTTGAAAGCGAGTGACATTTAATCGCTACTGGGGACATTTTTGTATTTTAGGGGGTGAGGAAACAATTTTCGAGGTGAGAAGAGTAATTTTCAAAACAGATCGGACATGGACAAGGGCCCAATAATACAGACGTTAGAAAAGATTTTTGCTCTCCCCCCTGCAATTTTTGTTCGCACCCAGCAAGTTTTCCTGTTGTACCCCTGCGTGACTTAAGTCACAATGCGTGACTTAACTCACGCACGTTATAAGCTCTGCGTGACTTAAGTCACGCACCACTGGCATGTGCGCGAGTTAACTCAGGTAGCACTTGGGTGACATAGAGTTGGGTGATATTAGTGACATTGGCGAATCACAATGTCACAATGCTTGTGTTTCTCTCTCTTTCACAAGCATTGTGACATTGTGATTTGTCAATGTCACCAATGTCACTCAACTCTATGTCACCCAAGTGTTATCTAGTTAACTCACGCACGTTGGTCGTTGGTCAAAGCTGAAGAACAAACGTTTTTTGGACTATGGTCAGTTTTTCAACATTCAATCCACACGTTTTTTACCAAATTTTACACATTTTTTGACCATATTAATAGTGTTTATAACCTATACTACCATTCCCACCTATAAATACCCCTCCATACTTCCCTAATTCCTCACACCATATCACTTTCTCCCCTTCCTCACTCTCTCCCTCTCTTTCTCTTCTTCTTTTTTGCTTCCATAGTCTTTAGGCTAGTTTTACCCCTTTAGGTATATAGTGAGCAGCCTTGTTGGGGTAAATAGTGGTCAGTCGGGTTGGGGAAAAAGACATCTTTCCTTGAGGTAAAATTAGGTTTGCTTCATTTTACACCCAAAATCTTTTTACCGTGGATGAAAAGAATCATCCTGGGAGTATAAAAGGAACCAAATTTAAATTTACCTCAAGGGATCTTGATGTCTTTTTCCCCAATAGGACTGATCACTATTTGCCCCAAGAAGGCTGCTCGTCGTATACCAAAGATTTTTACCCCAAGAGGGTAAAAAGAAAATAAGTAGATTACTGAATTCAAATAAATATATGTATCATCTATTGTAATGTATGAATGATATTAATCAAACGAGAGTTATATTTATTGATTTTGTTTTTTATTTGTAATTATATTTGCATTTATTTTATGTTTATGATTATGTATTGAATAAATAAATATTGAATAAATAAAATCGAATTTATTTTTTAATTTTGTATTTAATGAATAAATAAATTAGAATAAATATTGAATTAGAATAAAATCGACTTTATTTTCTAATTTTGAATTTATTTTAAGTGCTTAAATAAATTAAAATTTATTTTCTAATTTTGAATTTATTTTAAATGCATAAATAAATTAGAATATAGCAAATAAATAATTTAGAATAAAGTGAACAAATAATTTAGAAAATAAATAATTTAGAATAAAGTGAACAAATAATTTAGAATAAAGTAAATAAAATATTTTAGAATAAAGTAAATAAAATAATTTGAAAATAGTAAATAAATTAAAAAAAAACATTATGCGCCACTTAACTCACGCCACTCAACTTAACTTGCGCATTATTTTACACTTGCGCTAGTTAACTAGCGCAGGGGAATTTTGGACTTGACTGCAGGGCGCGAGTGTTTTATGCTGGAGGAAGAGCAGAAATCTACTTCTAATTCCGGCCAAATGGAACATGGAAGCATCAGAATAACATTGTGCTTCAGTACCTAAGTTGTGCATTGTTTATTTTCCTTAAAAAAAAAGTTGTACATTGTTGATTTATTTTTTCTATCCCAATCATAGCATATTTTGTGCTCTATCAATATATTTTTCTTTTTCAAAGAAAATGCACACGAAGACAAATCAATAGACATATTTAAATATTCACCACTTATTGTATTAGATATAGTATTTAACTTTCTAGAGAGAAAAAAACAAAACATTTTTTATGGAGAACAGGGGATTTTTTTTTTATGAGCTCCAAACATTCAACATCTTATCTCTTTCACAGGTGTTAATAGTTAATGATATTACATTGTACAAAATGATTGGGTTTTAAGGTGAAACAGATATGTATGTGGACCTCAAGAAACAATGATTCATGGAAATTGCTCATTGGCACCGACACAGTTGCTTTTTATGCAAATGTCGTTGGTTAAGCGGAACTTAAGTGTTGTTCGTCTACCTATCCCAACGATTAAATGTCATATGACATTTTTTAGATCTATTTAATCACTTTTTAAATCTGTTCCGATTTAAAAGTATCTCAAACGACAGTTAATTATCGTTGAAGGTAATAGATAATTTTGTAATGCCCGAAAATAATTTTAGAAGTTTAAAGAGCAATCTTCATGATTCAAAGTACCCATTTGATATAGAATTCTGATTTTTCAGTCTTAGGGGAATTTATTTAGACAAAATTTCATACAAAAATTACCTCCACGACAAACCTTAGTGTAACATGCTATGTGAATAAGTTTGCTTGTTTTTATACAAATGAATCTTTCTGCGATGATTTACTTGTAAAGACGTTGAACATAACGTTTATTAGATTTATGGTAAATCGTAATGTCATTTATACATAAATTGTACAAGTGAAGACATATAAACAAATAAAGAAAAATGGTTTCTCAAACAGGGATACTATTTGGGAGTTAAGGAAATATATACAATTTTTTTTACCTCAAGTTGTCTTTATAGTTACTGAACTTTTATTAGGTTTTTCTACTAGGAAAATGTTAAGTAATATTATGAGACACTAGTTAAGAAAACAAATATGTAATAATTTTTTACAATTTGTTTAATCAAGTAGTTAAAAATATAGAAAATGTTGTTTTCAATGCGTAACTTACCTTTTTTTTAAGTATACGAAAACTTTTATTAGGTTTCTCTTTTAAGTATACGATATTCCACATTTAGAGCGAAAAGATACATAGAACTTACATTAATGTTTGAACAAAACAAGTATTTGATTTTAATCATATCTATCCTAAAAATAATACAAAAATGGTTTGTGATTTATAAGATTTAAAATATTTTGCATGTCATTATATTAATGGTTTTTTTACCCAGCAATTAACAATATATTATAAACTTGTATAAGCAAGCAGTTAATCGTTGATCTTGCCCAAAATGCTAAGGGGATCGAGAGACGAATTAGATTGATAAAAAGTAGGGACAATGTGATTCAATTCATTTTTGTTGTTACTCAAATTTTCCTTTTATGTATTGTTGAGACAATGTTTTTATGACGCTTGTTAGCATGATCCTTAAAATTAAGACGGTGAGACACCATTAAATGGTAGAGTAATTGACAGAAAATAGAACTGAAAAGGAAATTGATTCATCAACGTGACTTTGATGAAAATTGACTTACCGAGGTGATTTTGGTACCCTAAAGTGTTATTGGAGGATATATATACCCCAATATCCAATCTTTACTAATTTTTTATTTTTATATTTAATTATTTCAAAATGAATTTATATTTTGAATTAATTTTGTTTGTGGGATATAATATCCAACAAAATCCTAGGTACAAAAGAGTTAATATCCAACAAAATCCCGGATATAAAAGAATATTAGTTCATTTAAAGATTGTCTTAAAATCTTTTAGCTTTTTTTTTGGTGTGTAAGTTAAGTATCCTAACCAAAAAAAAAAAAATCTATTATCATTTATTAACAATTGCTGAAACTAATTCTTCGAATTAAACATGACTATAATAAATGACAAAACATTATTATAGTTGAATTCGAACTCAGGATAATTTTTTATGAAGAAGGCTATGGACAATTTCTTTTAAACACTCTATCTAACACTCACTTTTATGATTTCTGCTCTTCCCCCAACACAAAACACTCGCACCCTACAACCATGCCTAAAATGCCCATGCGTAGTTAAGTAGCGCAAGTGTTAATCGTTGTGCGACTTAACTAACGCTGTGTGAGTTAACATACGCCGCGCTAGTTAACTCACGCTACGTATTGTCTTAAAGAAAACAGAACACTTCATTTTCTCATTTCTTATCTAAAATCTCAAAAATCTCTCTCAAATCACCCAAACTCAAAATTCCTTTCAAGTTTAAATCAAACAACACTCCAATAACAAGTAAGTCTTCAAAATCAAACACCATTAACCTTTTATGTTTATATGTTAAATTTTTCTCTTAAATTAGAAATTTTTTAGATTAAGGGATTGTTTAAATTTTGGTTTTTTTAGCAAGAAATCATACAATGTGTACATGAAAATGACTTGTGTTGCTTAAATGTTTAGATGTTTGCATGTGTATGTTGTAGTTTTTTTTTTAGATTTAGGGTTTGTTTAAATTTTGGTCTTGCTTGTAAGAAATGATACAATGTTATATGTAAATGACTTATGTTGCTTAATTGTGTTTAGATGTTTGCATGTTAATGTTGTAATTTTGAGTTTTAGGGTTTATGTATAATTTGCACTCCAAGTGTTTAATGAAATGTTTGAATGAGTTTTTCATTGATTGTTTTTAATTTCTTACATTGTAGATTTGAAGCAATGGCGGGGTGGATCGACGTTCATGCACAATTCAACGGCGGAGAACCTCAGAGGTTGAAGGTTCGGTGTCTTGGTGTAACGTTAAGAGGTCTCAAGGATCAACTTAATGAATTCAACCAAGGAGTCAACCCCAGAGACACAAGGAGGGTGAAATACGTTCGGTATAAACGTCCAACGCTCGATGAGGGGAGAATATCGTTCACTTGTGTGGAATTAACAAACAACGAAAACATGAAGAACATGTTTTGGGAGCACAACATGTTCTAGTGGATCGATATGCGGGTAACGTTGCCGAGATCAACTGAAGATGTAATCAACAGTATGATTCCGCCAGAAGATCGTGATTAGGTAGGGAATGCACCTTCCAACTACAACAATTATCTTCCTCTGGATGGGGTAATTCAAACTTGTTAAACGGCAGGACTCCAGCACTCGACCGGCATTTCAACTGTTCCATTCAAAAGATTAAATTTTTGTTAGGCTGGTTTAAATGAAGGTATTGAAGTGTCAATGAATTCACCTCATTCTTTTGACACTTGAATACCGTCATTTAAACCAAGACTAACAAGAATTTAATCTTTTGAATGGAACAGTAGAAATGTCGGTCGAATGTTGGAGTCTTGCTGCTTAGCAAATTTGAATTTACCCCATTCAAAGGCAAGATAATTGTTGTAGTTGGAAGGTACATTCCCGAATGTAATGTAATGTAATGACTCGTCTATATAATGTAATGTAACTTTTATTTGAATTTATTCAATACGCAATTTTATTCGAATTCACACTGAGTTTAATTAGACCTTTTTTTGATACGTAAATTTATTTGAATTTATTCAATACACAATTTTTATTCGAATTCACGCTAAATTTATTCTAATTCATTTATTTACTTTATTCAATACACTGTAACATAGGTTATATCTACCATAAGTATAACCAAAAAACGTGAAAAAACTAAACAAAAACGTGGAAAATCAATTAAATTGCATTGAACACCGTCCAAAAAACGTGTGTTCTTCAGTTTTGACTACTGGGCAAGGTACGTGAGTTAACTCGCGCACATGCCAATGGTGTCTGACTTAACTCACGCATGAGCATTAATGTCTTTTCAGCTGGGTGCGAGCGAAAAGTGCAGGGCGAAGAGCAGTAATCCTCTTTTATTGGATGAAATCAATGTATTTAGGTGGAACCCATTTCTAAAGTGTGAGACCCACCTTGATTTAAACTAATAAAGAAGTGAGTGTTTGAGAGAATATTGAATATAGAGTAACTAACACTACTTTTTTTTTTCTTCTCTTAAGGGTGTGTTTGGATTGAGGGTTTAGGAGGGGAAGGGAGATGATGACTCATTTTTATTTTTTAAATTACGACCACGGTAAAATGTTTTTTCAAAATAAAAGTGTTTTTGAAGTATTATATGATCATTTATCATATTGTTAATTCAATTTTCTAAAAATTATTTATAATGTTCGTAATATTAAAGAGAAAACTTAGTCATCCCCTCCTAAACCATCCATTCAATAACAATCTAAAATGATCTATCATTGTAGGTAAAAAGAGTGGCAAAGGCCGGTACCTGCCCCCCGACAAAATCTGTCCTGGTGGATAATCCTACTTTGGGAGCGGCTAGGAATGCACCTTCCTATCTCTCAATCGAGGCTCCAACATGGGACAAGGTTTATCACACTAGCCACACCCCTATCTTATCTAGTAGTGTTATTAATTTGCACTTGACTAGTTCAACCAAATTGTCCCTTCATGCAAAATTAAACCCACAGAAATGTCAGTCTTTTTTAGGTTAGAAATATTATAGATTCTTAAACAAATTAAAAAACTAAATTCAAAATTGGTCATGCCTCTACAATGGCCTCTTCAACACATCCAAGTGAATAATTTGGTGAAATTTATATGAAATTGGTTCACTAGAAACCAGAGACCGAGTTACAAGAGATAATAAAATTTGTACTACTAAAATTCATTGTCTTTAAAGATGTTTTATGTTTTTTTTTTAGAATTGCTAATTTGTGTCTTTAGATAAAAATGCTTTCTTGAAATTTATGTATTTACTATTTGAAAAGTTTAAATAGAAAATGTATTTTCTATTATAAACAAAAATATCTTTTAATTTCTTTTTTAACATCTTAACTTATACTCTTAGGCACAACTCACAAGTCAGCATGAACTTTGTTTATATAAAAAATTTAGTCCCATACCATCCCAGTGTCGTTGATCTAATTAACTTTGCTCCTTGATCTTTCTTCACATCTAAGATACAATTTCATAAAGCCTTCACAACAAAATGCGTCTTTTTAATTTCCATTACGTTTTTTTAAATAAAAGCCTCATGAATTGAATTGAAATGCTATTGTACCTACTTTACATGTCAACCCACTCCTCCAAGTTTGAAAAATTATTATTTTATTTCCAATATAAAGCTGTAGAAGACATGGAAAAGAAAAAGAAAAAGTCCACTCATATTATCTTTCCTTTTTAAAGTGTTTGTAAATTTCAGCCAAACCATGTCGATATATGCCAATATTCTTCCATTGACTTCATGTCCCATATATGAACGTATTTGAGATTTCAGCTAATTACGCCGTGTTTATTAGTGGAGTCGGCAGCATTAGTCTATTCCCCTAATTTTGGTACCTTGCCAAATTCTCCCACTCATGACTATGTCGTCTATATATCGAGCCTAGCTCATTTTTGCAAAATCGGATTATAAGAGGTAAATTACCATCATGCTATAAACTTATAGTTAAAGTTTGTTTCATCCAACGTATTGACTCAACACACTCTCTCGCATTGAAGGACATATGGATCGTGATCCAAATGACTTGATAGCGGTGATCTGATAGCTTGTGGTCTAATAAATTTTAGATAAATTTTAATACTATATTAGAATTTGTATCGCATATAACTTTACTTTTACAAAATTCATGTATAAGGTGATGAATTGTCTCATCAAATATGTGGGACTTTTAACAAGTTAGGTGAGAAATCTTACTATTAAAATTCACCTATACTAATTAGTTGCAATGATATTGTATATTTTTTTAACCGAAAATTTTCAATATGAGATTATCCAAATCCCAATTTATTACACACTCAAGTGCAATATAGTTTTTTTTTTTTTTTTTAATTTCAAACATAAGT
>Ga0228710_1006108_pt1 | contig 18445 bp, 11 predicted proteins | sample MedpolnodulmetaG_FD_177995 | JGI IMG/M metagenome (GOLD analysis project Ga0228710, IMG submission 177995) | Root nodule microbial communities from Medicago polymorpha collected in Santa Monica, California, United States - pink nodules | ecosystem: Host-associated > Plants > Roots > Nodule...
CAAGATGAAATAAGAAGAATTTTCAGGTATGAATTGGAATAAAATAAAATATTGTGAATCAAATTAACTAATTGAAGTGTGTATAGTTAAAGAAACTTAAAGATTACTACTCTTTTTTTGATACATCTAATTTTTTTTATCTAATATGAAATTATTTTTGTTTTTTTATATTCTGTTAGAAAGGAATTTTTTTCAATTCATAGGTAACCTCTTCCTTGAGTTTCATCCCCTTAACTTATAACTAAAATAATATCATGATCTTGGATTGTTGTGAACAATGAGGTATTATGGCCTCTATAATGTAATTAACGTCATGTTAGACTTTCCGGAAAAGAGAGGTTGATGGAATTGGTTGAATAAATTCGTATCTGCAAATCAACATCTCCATGTTATTTACTATTTGTTTCTTCTCCATCTATGTATTTTTGGGTCTAATTAATTAGGATATATGTTATGTTGGTGTGCAAGGCTAATTTGGCACAGTCAATTGGGAAGAGACAGTTCATACTTTGATGAAGTTGAGAGAGCTATTGAAAGTTATGCATTGAATTTAGGAGGGTCGTCATACCTTGAATTTAGGATTACGACCAAGTTCATTATACTACATTTGTGCTTTTCATGAATTTAGGATTGCACTGAAGTTCATTATACTACATTGTTTTGCTAATCCAATGCTATTTTTGAAATCCTTTTTAATGTGTTATTCTTGAACAATACAAGATCTATTGATAAGTGGACTAATCACGCATATGATCACTTCAAATTAGTTGTAAATTATATTGTCATGTCTGCCCAAGTGGGTTAATATCAATATAACTTCTAATGTGGTTTCTAGATAAATTTACCGTGATTTGTAATAGATAATGTTGACAATGTGTTTTAAGAATTTTTTTTCCCTTTTTTGTAATGTCAGAGAGATACATTAGAACCTATTTATGCAGGCAATGAGGTTATATGAGAGGATACTAACCATATATGGTATGCTGTCATGTGCTTCGTATAGATGAAATTGGCATAGAATTACAGTTCCATTGATGAGCGAGTAACATTCTATAAAACTGCTGAACATTGGGTTGACGCTTTGAAGGGCAGAATATTTCTTGGTATGTTCAACCTTCATGGGCAGATTTCAAATTGAAATATGTTAATGGTAAGTTATATATGTTAATATAAACACTAATACCTTCCATCTGCTTATATTTTTGAACGTCTGTAGGTGATTTGGAATGTAAGTTAGTAGATATTGCTGTCATTATTGTTATATGACCCATTCGGAACGACACAGATTGGAAATTGATTTCGTAAGATTGAAAATGCAATAGGATATGCTTCCAGTATAATATTTCCAAGTGTATTTCAACCTATGGATTATGAACTACTTTTTATAAAAAAAAAAAAAGTCACATTAAGACTCATTCGTATTTCATGAGATTGTGAATTGTTTTGTCACAGTAAGTAATAATTCCGTGTGACATATTATAATGAATTGCAAGTAAGGTATTTAACTATTTATGACCCGTGCGGCAGCACGGGTAGGGGATCTAGTTCATATAAACTCTCCAAAATCCATTAAAACCCCTTCCAATAATATTTAGTGGAGGATTAATGAGATATATCAAAGGGTGAAAAGTTACAAGTGAAGTGAGAAGATTTTCTAAGAATGACTATTTAGTATTAGAGAATGAGAAGCTTTTCTACAGTGCTACTTCATTACAAAGTTCGCATTAGAACAATTCAAGTTTCTTTTACATAGATAGATAGATACTAGAGACTATAAAAGTCTTAAATACCCTTACTAACAATAATCATAACTCATGATACATTTAATTAGACAATCATTATATAAGGCTTCTGGTAGAATATAAGGATCACCCTGCATGATCACATAATCATAGTTGTAGTCACTAACAACTTAATTAATGACTAACAACATATACACAGATCATATGAAATTTCTTAACAATTATTATAGAATAAGGTTAATAACACCAGTCTATAAACTTGTCATGAAAATGTTTGTTGAAACCTTTGTGTATATCTGAATGAAAATGGAATAATATAACCTTTGGGGATACCAGCTTGATATTAATGTTCTGCATGTATCATCCCTCTTCGATGGAAGGATCCTTGTGTTGTTTTCCCTTCATCAAACTCACACGTTTCTTTCATGTGAATCAGACATTAAAACAGTATCAATATACAAATTGCATTGGATTCTATAAAATATGCAATATGTGAATGAATAAAATAAATCTTCCCTAAAAAAAGACAATAAAATTTGAGACCGTGTTTACTCGATGTGAAAAATAAATTTGAACAACTCAATATTAAAGAGAGACGACTAAGACAATTAAGTGTTAACAATAATTAGAAAGAGACAATTAAGTTTCTAACAATTTTTTTTCTTTAAAGAAAGTTTATATAACAATAATAATAAATATAAAATAAAATAATTTTATCTCTCTAACAAAATATTTTTTTTTAAAACGGATTAACATTTTTTTTGGGTTGCAATGGAGTCAATCAATTTTGAATCAAAAATCTGATGCAAATTATCCAAACTTCCCGCCATTAGAACAATCCTAAAGACTTAGATTAATATTTTTTTTGACAAGCGACTTCATTAACAAATATATTTTTTTTTTTGGAAGAATTCATTAACATATATTTAAGTTGTCTCAATTTACTTTTTTAATACTAAATTGGATCTCAAGTTTTTTTTTTTAGATTGGAATTGTTATTCAGCATGCCCCTTAACATAATAACTGAATTAACAATAATATTGTAGTATGCAAAAGTTGAAGTTCAAATATGAATTTCTCACTTATTCAACTTAATAAGTTGATTTCTAACCACTCAATTGATTAACAAACTAAAATATTGGTATTCTCGTAATAGTCATTTTGATCCTTGAATGTATAATGAGAAGTTATGATAGTTCTTCGATGTATCGAAACTTCAAAATAGTCTTTGATTGTGCATGATGTTAATCAAAATAATCAATTACGTTAAAGTAATCTATTAATGTTGTCAAACTAGTCCTTCAATATATTTACTTTTTATCATATCAATACATATATAAAAAGAGTTAATGTCAGCATTGAGAGACTATTTTAACTTCAGGGCTATTTTTTGCATGTTTGGTTCAACTTCTTCTTAGGTAAAAATAACTTATGGCATATCAAAATGACTTCTTGCTTCCAAAACAAATGTATGGTTCAACTTATGAAAATCAATTATCACCTCCAAAAACAATTCTTTTTCTATCTAAGTTTCATAACTTTTGAATCACGTAGAAACAATTCCACATTAAACTAGTGGGTTCAATTTAAAAAATTTGTGTGAGATCTGAGTTGCAGTGATTGTGTGCTTATTAGATACTACTATTGTAAAATTATGTGTACACATGAGACACATTTAAGTACTAAAAAATGAGTGTCTCCATTGTGGATGCTCTTAGACCATCTACAATGGCGATCATTCCCCTATTTAGCATCATGTTAAATAGGCACCCCCATTTGTAACATCAATTAATATGATGCGTATAAAGATGGATACTTTTATAAGCATCATCTCTCTCCTATTACTTATGGGTCTCATGTGGATAATTAATTCTATATTTTTTCTCTATTTAATTGTTGTATTGTTTTAATATTAAAAAGTAAATTATATAATAATTGCAAGAGTAATATTTAATCGATCATCATTGGATTTTAAACAAAAACCATTTTTTACAACGGTGAATGGATTTAAACAAAACAACAAATAGTTTATCATCGTTTATTTTATATTGTTTTTTCAAGTTTTAACTCTTTTTTTAATTATTAATAAAATTAAAAAAAATTGTTTTTTATAATTTATAATTAAATTACTTTAATATTCCAAAATAATATAATTATGAATTAATATATAAATTATTGTTAAAATTTAATGATATAAATTTATCGTTGGAGCTCAATTAATAATTGTTTTGTAGCGTTAGATTGGAGAGATTTGACACATGTTAAATATTAATTATAAAATTAAATGAATGACATGTATCGTTGGGATCCGTCTAACTAGGCAAATGGATTGTCTTAGATACTCAATGACCAAAGTCATTATTACACTTTTTATATTATTTAAATATTGTGTGAAAACGACAGAAAAGATCGTAACGGAAAAGTACTATTAGTACACACTCGTCGTTTCGTTTCATATACTCCTTCTCTACTAAGTTTCCTACTCAACCAAAAAAAAAACTCTGCAACATTTTTTTTTGTTTGAAAATGGCGACGAATGAAAACGGAAACGAAACAAGAAGCGAATGTTTGGTTCGTATGTACAATGAAGAAAGCAACATTGAAACCATTCGTTACTTCGAATGCAGAAAAACTCTGATGGAAATGCTTCATGATAGAGGCTACAATGTCTCTGAATCTGATCTCACTCTTTCTCTTTCTGAGTTTCGTTCACGTTTTGGTGAATTTCCTAAACCTGATACCCTTGGTGTTTCTGTTTCTCTTCGCTCTAACCCCTCCATCAAGGTATTATTTTCTATATTCATAATGTTACTCATTTCTAAGCTTTATTCACGTATCTTTATTTTGATTATTATGTGATTTAAAAAAAAAATGAAAATAGTTTTTGTTATGGTAAAATAACTTTTTATTTTCTTAAAAATCCCTGAAGAAAAATTTGTCAATAGTGACCATAGTTTCACCCTTAATATCGTGGAGAATCCCTAGCTCACACTCTGTATATTGACTATTGTTATGTGCCTATCAACTAAGTTATGTTTACGGCGCTTAAAAGCCCCAAAATAAATATTTTATTACATGTCACAAACGGGCCTTCAGTGTTATGTTCTTGACAAGAATTAATTTTACATCCAAAATTGATTCTGATTTTTCCCTCAAAAAAAAAAATTGATTCTGATTTGAAACTAAAATTTGAAATAATTTTTTTGAATTGATTTTGAATCTGACAAGCGTGATTTAGTAGAAATAAGGTGTTTGGTGTCTATGTATAAGCATGGTGTGAACTTTTACTTTTGATGGAAACTTTTGTTTTGAAAGATTTGTTGTTTGGATGGATAAGTTTATTGAAATAGAGAAGGTGGAAGGTTTTTTGTATTTTTTTTTATTTTGGTTTTGAAGATCTTTTACAAAATCAATGTTTTTACATGGTTCAATATATTTTTACATGATTAAATTTTATAACATTGTTTCTGTATGGCGCTGTATTGGTGATTTAATGGGAATAAAGAGGTTTTTTGGGGTACTTTTTGAATCATATGAAGGTCTCGGTGGCAGGGCATGTCCTTTTTACATCTAAGTGATGGTTATTCTTGTTGCTCCCAAACTTACATGGATCATTATGTATTTGGATACTCTAACAATCTTAATATGCTTCTGGTTGTTTTCATTATTTTAATTGGTTTTGTTTTGTATCATACTGAACATGAAAAGTATAGTAATTTTGAAGGTTAAAAGGAGCAATAGTTTTTATGTTACTGCTCTTCCAATAGTTACCAATTACCATATTCTCTGTTTATATTTTTTTCATAAAAGAAACTGGCAGTTTAATGTATTCTGAGAAGTCTCTAGTACTATGTAGACTAACATATTTGATTTCGCTCCATTTTACTGCAAAAGTCGTTCTCTGCTTTTGGCTAATAATTGATGAAAAATACAAAACAGCAAGAATATTTTTCACCAATATGTTTTCACATGCAAGCAGACTATTGAATGTACATACTAACAGCATGTACCGATTCACTCCATCCAAGATCCAAAACTAACCTTAATTGAGGTAAAATTTTGGGAAAGTTTATGCGTTTGTATAGATAGTCATTGTTAACATTAGAATTTGAGTCGAGTATAAACCCAACTCCACAAAACTAGTTTGTAAGATGAGGGATGTTCACCGCTTATAACCAATATTTAGGCCACAAAACTATCCAATGTGACCCTCAACGGTTAATAATAACAGAACTGTTATGTGAGAATGAATTATCTTTGAACTGTTATGTGAGTTTGATTCCTTTCATCAATCTTGGGTGACATAAGATTCACCCTGCCGAATGATTTAACTGTTTGTATGTTTTTAATCCACTGTTACCTAATGCCGTAGAATGAGGGGTGCTTTATACATTCACATTTGTGGTTGCTGTACTGTGGCTCAGGAAATTCTGCTTTGCAGGTACAAGTTGTTTTCCCAGGAAATGATGATATCAGAAAAAGCAACTTGGTTGTTATACAAAGCCAGATTGTGGACAAAGAAAGGTTGAGTAGGCTGATACTTGTTGTGCAAAGTAAGATGACTTCATATGCTCGTAAAGAATTGGAAAACTGTCCATTTAAAGTTGAGATCATACAAGTAAGTTAGCCCTTTCATGATTGTTTAAATTTTTATTTTAATTTTAAATATTTTGGTGCAGAAAATAATTAACATTTTTTATTGTTTTAGTTGTTCTTGTAAATTATGCATAATATGTTAAGGAACTAGGAACATATGTAAGCCCTCTTTTCTGGAAAGGTAAAATGGATACAAGAAATGAGTTGAGCTTATGCATTTTAATTATGTATGAGAACTGTATTTAGCTGTTTTAGCGCACAGTCGCACATTATCTATAAGATGACTTTAATTTTTTCCCCTTTAGTGTGTTATTCTGGGAATGAGTGATTGAAATCATTATCCTTTTGACACTCAGTCTGCAACCACAAGCTCAGATCAGAGGCTTATTCATCAACATCTTTTGCAGTTGTGTTTTATTGTTTACTAGATATATTAGGAAGCTTCATCATGTTGATGCAACACAATATGTCACACATTTCATTTTAGATGACGAAAATATTGAAAGTTCCATGCTTCAAAGTAATTTCCATTTATGTTTGCTATCATATTTTCTGTCTTGGAATATACCCTGCGAAATTTCTTGAACTATGTATTTAATATTTTCCGCAGAAATTTCTAAGAAAAGATTAAATTCATGTGTTGTTCATGCAGTAATCATGATTTGAGCCCATTCATTTCTATGACATATCACATTTCCAATGTTAAAATTAGTTGGTGCATTAATATTTATAAGATCCCTAATGCGTCATGTTCATATAGCGCGATTTGATTTTGAATTTGAGATTTGTGTGAACAAAATCAGCAATTGATTCCTTTTAAGAGTTCCAACCACTTTTAGTTTGGAATGGTTTTTTAAGTCCATAACACCATGTTACTTTGCCTCTAGTTGAATGACTTGCTGGTCAATGTGACAAAGCATGTGCTGCAGCCAAAGTATGAGGTTCTGACTGCTAATGAGAAGCAAAAACTGCTCAAGAAGTATAAGGTCGAAGAGAAACAGGTAAACTTGGTAAATATGCTTATTGGCTGTCTATAACAAGCACTTTGTAATCATTAATCATTTTGACTCCTCTAAATTGAGTATGAGTGGAGAGTAAAGTAAGTAATCTCAATAATTAATAACAAAAATCAAGGGTTTAGGTTTTAACACATTCATGATTTGTCATGCATGTATGTAATGTCATATATTGATTTATGTGTCAGTAATATTACTTCCTTTACAATTTAAAGTAAGTTGATTGCTATAGAAGAGTCAGATAACTTAGAATTATGATTTTCTAATGTTGAAAGTGTAATACTATAATAAACCATAGCTATTTATATTGATCAAACCATTATTTTTTTTATCGTACCAGTAATTATATCTAATTCTGTTGCTCTTTTTAGCTACCTCACATGCTAAGAACTGATGCCATTGCTAGCTACTATGGACTGGAAAAGGGACAAGTCGTCAAGATCTCTCACAGTGGTGAGATGTTTAATTCTCTCGTAATGTACCGCTGTGTCGTGTAATAGTTCTATTACACTATGCTGCCACGTATGGAGCATCGACAATTACAATTTCATTGATTTAGAACCTATCCTGCTTAAAGTTAGCAGAAAGATAATATTTGAATTGGTAAGTGTTTAGCAAGTTCTATTGTGTATGAGTTCTGTGTTGCCCATACATGTTAGAAACTTGTCAAGTTGGAAACTTATGATGTTGATCACATCACTTCTTAATTCAAAAGCTTCATTATTCAATACAATACTCTTCCACTTTATATAAAAGTTTCAAAAGATTTCGTTCCCTTTCCCTCCAATAATTATGACCAAAGAATTAAAATTTTATGTGTGGGTTCCAGATATAGAAGTATACACAAATGGTGTATGATAGTGCAAGTAGGAGACAAGTTAGTTATACTGTGCTGAAATGTTCAATAATCTAAATGATTTCAATAACTATTGTTGGTCACTTTCTTGGACACACATACATTAAAAATACTTACCATTTATTGATTTGGTCGTTCAAACTATTGTTAGTCTCTTCCTTTACTTTAATTTTAATGCTTTTGTTATTTGTACGATTCACTATTTTGAAAACTACATATACTCCTACAATATGTTGAACTATTGTTAAAATCTCGATTGGAAGAGTTATTCACATTTAGTGTTAACAATATCTCTAATAAGATTATCTTCGGTGGAAGAAATCTATGGACCCTTAAAAAATTTGGTAGAAACGTGCATTTAATATGGACCCTTAAAAAATGCTTCAAAGATGGATCATCTATTTTTAGTAAAATATAATTTTATAATGATAAAAATGTTGAATAAATGTAATATTTTATTAAAATTTACTAAAGTAGTAAGGTTTCACTTTGAACTAGATCCATATTATACGTCACCTACTTAAATTATATTGTGCGATTTAAACTATTTTCACTCCTAAGTTTACTTTTGGAGAATAATACAAAATGACAAAGTAAAAAATGAATGTAAAAATTAGTCTCAATTAATGGAGGAGGTATGAAAGGCTTTGACTACTATAGTCGATGAGCTACTCTAGAGGAAGCAATTTAGCTATCTTTTTTTTTATTATGAAATTTAGCTATCTAAGAATCATGCATAGTATGTAGTAATTATTGAGAAGTCCAGCTATGATCAACATATATATAAACTTTATACAGGTAACTATCTCTTTCAAATTGCACAATTTCTTATTTGATAAGAGAGGATTCTTGTTTGTGGCCATTACCAATTTACTTAGGTGTTGACTGATTAGGAAAGATGAGTTGGCATCAATAAGTAAATGTTTCAATCTCAAGACCAATTATATGTGCATGAAATTACATTTTTTCTGTGGACCATTTCCTATATTGGTTGCAAGAATTGATTGAAATAATCATGTAAAAGGAAACAATTTAAACTTACCATGGTTCACTTGTTTAAAAAATAAACGATGAAATGTCCACTAGTTTCAATTGTGGCATCTGCCAAAATCTTTTGCACATTAATTCACTAGCCATATGAAGAATGATGATATAAGACTTTTACATACAGTCCATGTGCCTGCGATGTTCACCTGTGACAGTGACCTAGCTGTTACCTAATTGCATTTGGACAGCAAATAATAAGTGTGGTTAGTTTATAAAGATAAATAATACTCCCTCCGTTCAGCAATAGATGACCCATTTGAAAATGTGCAATTTTAACCTAACTTACTTTGACTATATTTTTCTACTAATATACAAAGATAAATAATATCATATAAGATGTCCTTAAATTCGTCTCAATGAATATTTTCAAAATATCAAATTTTCATAATTTTTTCTAATATATTATTCAAGATATTTAAACTCAAAATTATGCATTGGTATACGTAATAGGGTCAATTGTGTCATGTATTATGGGACAGAAGGAGTAATAATAATTGTTGTATATATTGGATAGATATTTAAAAGTTGGAGCAAATGATCACTTTAGTCCCTGACTCTGCACCTCGTTGTCACATAGGTCTCTGACTCAAAATTAAATACAAAGAAGTCTCTGACTCTGCACTTCCGTTAACACATTAGTCCCTGACGTTAAATAATTTTGTTAAGTGTGTCACAAGGACTAAAGTGAAAGTAGAAAATGATCACTTTAGTCCCTGAATCAAAAATCATTATCCCCAACTTAAATCTCAAATCCCTAAATGTCATCCCTAAAAAAAATATACACTAATATGTAACTTTTTTCTCTTGTAAAAAAAAAATGTGACCTTTTTCTAAACATTGTAGACTTTTTTTTCTTTAGATGTATTGAATATTGTATGTTCTATAAATTGTATTGAAAATTTTATGTATTTTTTTATGCTTAACGGTAAAATTTTGTCCACAATATTAAACAACCAACTGTGCAAAAAAAAAATTATGCTGATATTATTAATCTCAATTTTTTTAATTTTAAATAAAAGAACTCTATATTTTGGCCAAAAACAAAAAAAAATGTTATATTAATATTGTCAAATAAGATAATAAATTATGGATTTGAGATTTTCAATTTAAGGGATGACATTTAGGGATTTGAGATTCAAGTTGGGGATATTGATTTTTGGTTCAAGGACTAAAGTGACAATTTTCTACTTTCACTTTAGTCCCTATGACACATTTAACAGAATTATTTAACGTCAGGGACTAAAGTGATAACGAAAGTGCAGGATCAGGGACTTCTTTATATTTAATCCTGAGTCAGGGACCTAAGTGACAGCGAGGTGCAAAGTCAGGGATTAAAGTGACCATTTGCTCTTAAAAGTTGTGTGAAATTTTAGAGCTTTATGAGTGGTCATACATTGTCCACCATATCCGACACACACCTCTTCTACAACCACACACAAATATGACATGTGGTCATGTGACTCTCACCACCCCCACCTAACACTCTTTTTCATATATTGCACTTGGGCGACATTGAACTTTGGTAACATTGATGACGTTGTGTCTATCTCTCTCATAACTAATCATTCTCTCTCATCAAAATTAATTAATTTTAATTATTCAAGAATATTCCTTCTCTCAAAATACATTAATGTCACCAATGTTACAAAATCTCAATGTCACAAGTATTTTTCTTTTCTTATATGAGTGAAATTACTAAAATGTTATATCACATCGGGTGTAAACAGTGTAGGAGAAAAAAAGTGTCAACATAACATTATTGAAAATTTTATTGACAAAAGATATCATCTTTTTAGAAGAAGAAGCTCCAAGTACTTTTGGTTCTAACGACTCACTCACACAATGATTTAATTGATTTAAAATCAACAAAAACAAGTCAAAATTCAATTCATATTTACTTTTTTTTTATATTTATCGAATTATCAATGGTCAAATCACTGTCTCATCCGTAAGGACGAAGAAATATGCAAGCTTTGTTTCTTGAGTGTCGTTAATTATCATAAAAGTTTTAAAAAGAGCAAAAATGTATTTTTGGGCATCTGTCTTTAATCAAAATTCATTTTTGTCCTTTTTTATTTTTATTCATGACCTTTTTCTTTCACAATAATTTTGATTTTGATCCTTTATTTTTGTAATTTTATAAAAATTTATCATGTAAACAATTTTCGTTAAATGTAATATTATATCGTCATTTATCCTCTCATGCGATATCGGTGATATGTTATAAAGAGATGTGATGTGGTCCTCCTATACTCTAAAATTCGTAATTTGAGTGATGGTTTACTTTCTTTTTCAAATATTCCATAAATATTTTTTAAAAAATAGAATTTTGAGTAAAAGGGAAAATATCAAAAGTATATTTTAACTGGTGATGACAATGGACATTAATGAGCATGGATAGTAGTAATATGTTATCCGTTATGTTGGATTAAAATGATATTAATCTTCGTCTCATACTCGTGCATATATATGTTAGACGAGTATTTCATATATTTTGAGATATATATAAGGGTGGTGTTTATCCTGAGAACACGGAGTTCTTTCCCACCATGGGAAAATGTCATTTTCCCCGACACCTTTCGCTTGGCAACCGGATTTGGAAAAAAATAAAAAAATTGAAATCAATTTTTTAATATTGTTTGTACTTTATGCACCACACCTCCCCATTTACTATTGTCTGAATAGAAATTATCATCTTTTCCAAAACTTGTATAATCTCATTTTCTTCTTCTGTTATGTTTGTTCTCTCACCCATGAAGCCAACGATTACCCATCAAAGTTTTTGTTTTCATCTTGTTGTTTGAAGTTTTTAAAACAAATTTGGAACTGGGTATAGATCAATTCTTCTAGTATTTTCTTCCCAAACATGCTCATTGTTCTCAGGTTTGTGTGTAAGGTGTGGGATTAGAGGGAGGTTGTTGTGATTGGTCTCAAAACAAATTCATGTTGCTGTGATTGTTCTCACGTTTGAAGCTTCTGGGTATTAGAGTGAAGCTTCTGTTGGGTTTGAATGCATTTTTAGATTCAACCAAAAACACATGATATTTTATGATTTTGGGTTTTTCTTATTCTCATTTTCTAGATTTAAGTTTGATTGAGTTTGCCGGTTTATATTCATAGCCTATTTAAAACACAAACACAGAAAAAAGAAGTCGATAATTTTAGTGCAAATTTCTCTTTACATACTAGCATTATTTCAAATATCTTGTGGTGCACTAATTTTAAACTGATTATGTTAACAAAACAAAAAAGATTTGCAACACTATAAACAAAATGTTATTTTCTTCAACAAAAAAAAATGTTATTTTAAATAATAAGTAATTTTTTCAAAAAAATAAATAATAATCATGTTATTTCAAATATTATGTCATTTTTTTAAAATAAATGAACATTATAATTTAATTTTATATAAACACAGTTATTTATGCTACACATAATTAATGTCAATAAAATTAATGATCTACATGATTTAAATTTATGTCACCTAAAATAGTCCACATGATTTAATTTTATGTGACACATTATTTATCTTTTTAATCAAATTTTAAAAATTGCTTAGTTCCTTTTCAATAATTTAATGTGGCAACATATAAGTAAAAACATACGGGCCAAAAGAAATTACCTTTGTAAGAAATAACAAACCCAAAAGAAATTACTAAGGCCCAATACTTTGTACTAAATAAATAAATAAATAAAACAAATGATAAATGGTTATTAAATGATTTTCGTGGGGTCCACATATTGGCCACACAGTACTCAACAAAAAGTATCAACAATTCCTAGGTAATTAATTTTTGCCATCCAAATAAAAAACTATTATATCAATGGCTAAAAGTGCAACTTTCCTATCATAGGAAAAAATTATTCATTCCCATGCTAAACCTCACCATCTATAGGTATTTGAGGTTACCCAAGGATAAATATTTTTTCCAAAAATGCATTTATGTAAGAAAAATGGTAATTATGTAGAATGTTTCTTCTGACAACAAAATTATTTATTAATAAAACAAAACACAAATTGAGAATTTGGGTTGGGATTTCTTTCATGTGATAACATTTATATATATTTTTTGTAATATTTTTATTTAATAATGATATTTTTGTAATTTTACTAATTTAACACGGGACCGATATTTATAGGTTTGAATAATGTTACATTCCTTTCAGTATTCATTAAATGACAGATAGTTAAAATATTTGTTTATTTTATCTCCAATACCAATTAAGCTACCCACCCTAAGTCGTCAACCAATTTTTTTTTTATGTGGCGATCCATCATTGACCACCTATGTCACCGTACAACCCGGGTAGTAGCTATAAAATGAGAGTGAAGCAAACATGCTATAAGGTGTAAAAATATGAAATCAAAGATGTGTTGCAACAAAGTCTTTCATTTCTTAGAAGCGTTAGAATATAACATTGTGATGAACTTGAGTAATCTTCTTTTTGTGGATTGTCCACTCCCAACCTCATTTGTTTTAATCAATATGTATTTGTGCAAGAAGCTTCCTTCACTATGAGAAGCAATGAACCTCTCTTAGGTATTATTTTTTTCTATATATTAGGTACTCTTCTTTTCTTTCTAACTTTGATGGTACTCTTTATTTATATATATATTTCAACAAGTTAAATTTAATGTATTGTAAGTAAGAAACTTGTTAACACATCAAGTGCTAAAGAGGATTAGCTTTCTACAGTTCCTTGATCCTAAATTATCTTTTTATTTTTATTTTTTTATAGTCTTTGTTTTTGTATTATTTTATCTTGTTTACAGATCTACCAAGGGCTTCAAGTGTGAATGTGTGATTTGTGGCAGCAGTGGTATCTCATGAGGTACAAATTAATTTCCTCTATGATAGGTTTTACCATTACTCTTTTTATCCTTTCCAAAATTTTAATTAAGAATGCAAAAAGTAATGTTCCACTGTCATGTCTAAACCAAAATGAAGACTGTGGCCTCTAGAAACAATAATAAGATATGAGACTATAGGATAAATGATTTTCAAATTAAGTTCACAACCAAATACATTCATGACCTGAATATGCTAAATGCATTTTTCTTTTTCCACTAGACTTGTTAACTGCAACCATGAACTTATAAAGTGGATTTCACTACCTTTAGAGCAAAATTTAAGTGCTCTATAAAAAAAAGGACTAATTTAGAACAAGTAAGAATTATAACTATGGTCTATTTGATGTGAAGATTGATTTGTGTATGTTAGTGTTGCCAGAATTGTCCATATCATGCAGTGAGCCTGACATTTTGCAGTTACATTTTTTCTTAGAATCTAGTAGACAATGATCATCATAGTTGCATTTTGTTTTCACCAACAATATGCAGGTACCCTCAATTGCATTAAAAGGGATGTAATACTTGGACTTGGGAGAGTAGGTAGTAGCAACATGGGATTATCATGCTGGGCATGACATGCAAAACAACAAGATTAATGATATGCACCTCATTTCTCTGCATAAGTCTTTTGTCGCTTGGGTTAACCCATGAAGAAAATTGGGTTTGTATGGTGAGGCGATATGAAACGGTGTGCACCTCGACTTGGGTGAGGAGCTTATGGACAAATGAGTTCATCAATTTTAGTGGATATTAGACTGTTAATGTTGCCGTTGGTGCCTTCAAATCCATTGCACATGCAGCAGTTAGCCATGTCCTAACGTCAGAACTCGGGTTCCAATACTCTTGATAATTTTCTACAATTAATTCTAGACACCCTTGTATAAGAGTACCAGGAAAACATAGCAGTACTAAGAACCTGTGTTCTGTCTTGAAGACATGGCTATGTACTTGCAAATACAGATAGATGTCAGGTAGGTTTGAAGGGCACAAGTGGTAACTTAACGATCCAATATCCATTAAATTGACCCTTCCTTCACAATGCTCATCAATTTTCTTCATGGGTTGAACCGAGACAAAAACATATGCAGAGAAATGAGGTGCATGTTATAAATGCAGTTGTTGCTTTGCATTTCATGGCCAGGATGGTGATCAGTATGATGATGATCGAATGGAGTTTCATCATCACCTTCAATATGCTAAAACCGGGAGCTTAGCAAGGAAGCATCTTCTGATAGGTCATGTTCAGTTTGCTCCATACTTTTTGTACTTAATAGTTATATATAAGATGCACATTGCCCTTTAGCAAAAAATATCAAATACATAATGTCATACTAGGCACGATAGTGGACAATATCTTCTTTGCTTTGGTCATGTCGATGTCGACAATGTCTATTTGGTACAATGGTATGGCAGATAAAAATGATTATACTGGTGAAGGTAAGGTAAAATTTATCAAAAACTTGAAGGAAATGACTTGTATGGATTGAGAAGGAATAAGATTTTACTGCTTATCAAAGAACTCATACACAATAGAACTTGCTAAACACTAACCAATACACTTTATAACAATCTTTCTGCTATAATTGAAAGTATGTTAGGTTCTAAAACAATAAATGAAATTGGTATTGTCACTGTTTCATGTATGGAAAAGTCAGACAGCTCTTCAAGAAAAGTTAGCAGCAAATCAAATTGATTTGCATGAGCTTTTGCAAACAACAAACATTCCTCCCTTAGTGTTCCTTTCCTGAGATCTTTATAACAATCTTCATGAAAAAGCCTGAAAGTCAATCACAATCTTCACCATGAGTGTCTTGATACTTCTTCACAATCTTTCACCCTTAGATATTCATTCCTCATGTGACTTCAACACTAGCAATTTGCAACCAAATGCAAGTCAATCACATATCTTTCATGTAAAATCTCTTTCTAATCATGAAAAGTATAAAAACAACAAAGGCATATTCAAAAATTATAGAATCTTAAGGGGAAAAAATGAAAATTTCAGCACAGTATAGCTAACTTCTCTCCTACTAAAATTTTAGTTCTTCTGGTCATAATATTTGGAATTACATAGCCCTAAAATATCCCTAAAGGTTGAAAGATTTCATACAACAGCCCTAAATAATCGATAATCCACCCAAAATATCGACATAATTATACAACAAGAACAAGAGCAAGAGTACAACAATGAACCCCAACCCAATATAAATAATTCTTCTTAGAAACATGTTAGCTTCATTTCACATTAACGATTTTAGTGACCTTTCTTTCACGGGTTTCCTCATTCTCCTCTTCCCATTACCATCATCATATTCATCCTCATAATCTTCAAAATAGTCCAATCCCTCCGAACAAGGAACATCAACACCAACATTAACCTTAACATCATCACTACTAGTACCTAATGCTACAACACTCTTGTTATCTTCACCATCATTTTTATCACCTCTTCGTTTCCCCCGTGGTGGACCAAACCCAGAATAAAAATAGAATTCATTATTATTCGAACCTGAAGCTGAATCTGCTGCCACCTTCTTTGGTCTGCCTCTACCACGCCGTGGCGCCTCAATGTCTCCTCCCCCATTTGAGTTTCTCTTCAAACCTTTGTTGCAGCCACCATTATTATTAACTACCTTCTTATTACCATCACGTTGTTGATTATCGTCAATCGCCATGATAGAAGAATTGTCTATCTCAGGTTTATTATCAATATCAACAACGTCAGTTTCCATCATCCATGCCACACTTTCATCAAGAGCTGCAAGAGAATCTTCGAACTGGATTGAGGAGTTGTCGAAGTGAAAGGGGATGACATCCCATGGAGATTGGTTAAGCTGACAAACGTGCATTTGAAAAGGTTCAACTGGTAATGAATCATTTTGTAGCAGTGAAGACGAACAAGTGAATAGAAGAGGGGAAATCTTCGCGTCTTTTCGAATCCTCATATCAAAGAATCTATGAATGAATAATATTATTATAATATTTGGAATTGGAGGGAAAGGGAACAAAATCTTTTCAAACTCACAGATACCATCTCTCTTCACCTACTCATGCTCTAAATAAACAAGTTTATAACATAAGTGTAAAAGTATATGTTGAACCATGAATCCTTTTAATTAAGAAGTGATATGGTCTATGAAGCACAGACACTCCTCAGATTAGATGTGTCCCTGTGTCAGACACGCGTCGATGTCAGACACCGACACAACAATGACACATATGATTACATTGAATTATGTCATTTTCTCAAATTATTGTCGGTGTCCAGTGTCCATGCTTCATAGGATGTGATCAACTATCATAAGTTTCCAACTTGACAAGTTTAAAAAATGTAAGGGAAACACAGAGCACATACACAGTACAACTTGCTAACACCAACCAATCCAATTATAATCTTTCTGCTAAACTACACGCATGATAGATTCTAAAACAATAAAATTGGACTTGTCAGTGTTCCATACATGGCAGCAGAATGTAATCAAACTATTACACAACACAGCAGTAGGTTACCAGAGATCTTGCAGACTTCTCCTCTTTCCAGTTCAAAGTAGCTAGCTATGGCATCAGTTCTTAGCATGTGAGATAGCTAAAAAGAGCAACCAAATAAGATATAATTACAAGTATAATCATTATAAATAATGACTTAATCAATATAAATAGCTATCTTTTTACTGTGGGCCGTTTAGATTGGTTTATTTTTGAGCTTAAGAAGAATAGCTTATGCAAGTTTTCACACGAAAATGGTATCTTCATAAAATATGTTTTAATAAACTACTCGATAAATTCATGAATAATACATAAAAGCTTATTTATTTAAGTAAGTTATTTTTTTGACAAATTATTTACGTAAATTGTTTATGTTTTGTATAAATTCAAAAGTAAGTCAATCCAAAATGGGTCCTATGTTAATAATGTTAATACACTAGTTTGTTAAAACATTAGTTTACACGTAAAATATGTGTATATTCATGAAATCTCCAACATTGTAAGCTATAATGAAAATGAAAATGATTACCTGTTTGCATTCCACCATATAGTTGTTGAGCAGTTTTTGCTTCTTATGAGTAGTCAGCACATGCTTTGTTACATTGACTAAGAAATCATTCAAGTAATGTAGAGATAAAAATGAAGAACTGCTGTGAAGAAGCGGCTGGCAAAACAATTGAAGAGGGAATCTAGGGTTATCTTTTTCAATTTATATGCTATTGGGCTAGGCCCAATGATGTAATCCCACAAGAGGATTGCTTTTTAGGCCCCCTCAATATCTCTTTAGGCCCCCTAAAAATACTAAAATAACCTTTATAAGACTTCCGGTAGATAAACACTGGTAGTTCAT
>Ga0228710_1006109_pt1 | contig 18440 bp, 6 predicted proteins | sample MedpolnodulmetaG_FD_177995 | JGI IMG/M metagenome (GOLD analysis project Ga0228710, IMG submission 177995) | Root nodule microbial communities from Medicago polymorpha collected in Santa Monica, California, United States - pink nodules | ecosystem: Host-associated > Plants > Roots > Nodule...
TTCTCAGGATCATTCTCATGAAACATGCTCACAAAATTCATTAGTAGATAACAAGATAAAATTTGTTTGTTATCTTTAAAACATTTAAAAGAGGATTTTACTTTCAACAGGGTATTAATCTCTCAAAGGTAATTGAAACATAAACAAAATTTTGGGATTCCTAAATTTTCACCTAAAGGCTCCAACTTTCATTTATGAAACTTAGATATTTATCACATACTCTTACCTTAGTAGTTCTACAAACGGGCATCCCTATATCGTATACCTTATCAAGGGGGAAAGAATAAAATTCAATATATAACGTTTAGAAAATAGTGTTTGCTCTATTTCTATGTTCAGATATCAAACCTAGGCATGTCACAATTCTTAGGTCCGATGAAAGCATTAAGACTTTTGCATACGATAATTAAATAGAAATTATAACATAACTAAATAAGACATAAATTAAAAAGATTCGACAAACTAATAGAGATTCATCTTAGAATAATACTCAATCAGGGTTTAGTTACTCATGACAACTAATGACAAAATTACAAAATATACTCTATAGACTGAGGTAGAGGAAAGACTCTTTCCGTGAAGCTCATAGGGCTTGCCATCCTCATAAACTACTTCGTTCTGTATGAATAATTGGGAATGAGGGAAGATGTATATAAATACTAATTTCCATGTGGGTTTGCTATAAAAAAAATTGGGCTTTTCCTCAAACCCGTAGGAAAAAAAACAGCAAAAAGTTATTTTTCCCCCAAAGGCGCATGTGCCTCGCGTTTGGGAAGGCGCGCCTCACGCGTCAGTGCAAAAACAATGATTTTAGTATTGTACCGCACACCAATGGCAGACAACGACACGCCTGGGGGGGCACACTACTATTATTCAGTGCGCTATTGCCTTTTTCTTAGTCTTTTTGAATGTTTTCTTTCTTAAAATTTCCCTACTTTGTAATGTCTTTAGAGGCCTCTTGAATCTTCATCCATTGTCTTCCTAAATCCTCAAGAGATATTTTGTTTTGCCGATTTGCACGATTTTGAGTTGAATTACATCAAAAACACGTAACACTGTTTGGTTTTAGGAAAACTAGTTACATGACTCGAAATGAAAACATTACAAAATGTCACGTAAATCATATGCAACTTTTCTAAAACTCCTCTCATTTGGATCAAAACATGACTAAAATGACTGAAAAATATGTTGAAAATAATGTAAGATCACATGTCTTCATGTGCTTTGTAACAACCCGCTTTTCGCTAGAATTATTTTATTTATTTGTTATGTGTTTATGTGTGGTTATTTGTCTTTGTGTGTATTTAATTCAGGACTATTGGATTTTTGGTCTAGAAGGGTATTTTAGTCATTTTTATACTAAGGGTTATTTTGGTCATTTGGCAAGTAAGGGTAATTTAGTCATTTTACTACGAAGGTTATTTTTGGGGTTTTAGTGAGAATGATTATTTTTACTAAGTTACTAATGAGTTAGGGTAATTATTTAGAGATAGTAATTATTCAGTGTTTTAACGTTTCAAGTGAATAGTAGCTTTTGTGAGCTAGTTGGTAAGAATGTTAAGCTCATTATGACAAATAAAAACTTATCCCAATTAGAAGGTGGTATATAAACATAACTCTTATGAGAAATTAGGTTAAGCCATTCATTATTTCATTTCACAAAAAAAAAAAAAAGAGGTAGAGATCAGAGAAAGTAGATCACAAGAGGAAAGAAGAGGAAGTTAGAGAGGGAGTTTGGGGTTTGAAGAGCTAGGAGGAGATTGAAGCTTAAGCTAGTGGATTCAAGACCTAGAGGTAATGGGGATAGATCCTTTTCATAATTAAGCTATAACCTTCATCTTTTCAATTATGGGTCATAAGTGATTATTGTGAATTATGACTTTTTGTGATTTTTGATGATGAATTTCGTGCTCCTAATTCATGTGAATTTTTGGGTATGATAAACTTCATGAAATTGATATGTTATGTTCTTAAGATTTATAGTTGTTTGTGATAAGCTGTTTTGATGATTTTTGCTTATTTAAGTATGAATCATGAATTGATGAGTTATTATTGTTGAAACATGTTTGAATTCACTTCATAAATTATTATTTATGTGTGTATTTTTTTTGGGTTTGAATTGATGTAGTTGTTTGTGAAGTTTGAATGAAAAATGAGAAAATGTGAGTTTTGGTGAAATATGAACAAAATGATCATTTTGATGAGAACTGATGTTTTGATTCCATGTTTGTTGTTGTTTTGAATGTCTTTTGATGTATGTTAACTAATAAACAAGTTTGGTGGAAGAGTTTTGGTAAAAGGGGATCAAAAACGGAATTTTGGGGTGAAAAATGATGGGTTCGTGAGAGGGAAAACCCAAGAACATGGTTTCTTTTCTGGCGTGACTCGCTGGGCGAGTTCTAGCTCGTTGTGGCGAGTTTCACACTACATAACCCCATGTTTTGAGTGTTCCAGGTAGTAGGGGGTCGATTTGGACTTTCCTAATGATTCTTTTGATGTATTTAATTGTTGGTATGCTTTCTAAACCTTTGGAAACATCAAATGAATTTGATTGAGATTGGTTTTTTTTTTAATCGAATCAAAAACTTTTGAAAAATGTTCAAGAATACAAATTTTCCGAAACTCTATTTTTAGCAAGGAAAAAGGGTGGGGTTAGAGTTGTTTATTGTAACTATGATTTATAAAATGGTTTTGAATGGTATTCATGAACTATAACTTGGTCTTGCTTTGAAAATTTGAATTCTTTTTGGAAAATGGTAAAATGAGACAAACTTAGTGAAATTTTGGAATTAATTGGAATTGGCTTAGGATGTGGATATGTATATGCTATTGTGATCATATGTGATTGGCGTGTATGCTTTGTTGATGTGTTTGAACATGTATGCCTTGTCTTTGGTGAATTACTTAGAAAATGTTGAAAGTTGTGAAAATAGACAAACTTTGTTAAAATGTAGTTTCATGACCGGATAACTTGAAATTGACTTCATGCTTAGAATGATATGATAGAATAAGAATGAATCAATGATGATTGGGTGTCTAATGTGATGAATATCATGATGCGGTTAGATGTCCGTCTTTTATGTGAAATGTGACTTTGAAACTTTGTTGTTTCTTTGAGGTGATTGTTGTTGATGATGATGATTATGATGATGAATTTAATGATGATGGTTTATTAATGACGATGAATTCTTACATGCAAAATGACGATGATATTGATGATGACTGCATGTTTGAAAAACGACAATGATTTGTTGAGTGAACATATGCATTATTGAATCATATGTTCATGCATTCATAAGTATGATATTTATATTCAATGAATATGACTAGGATATTTATATCCAACGACGATGACTATGATACAGTTGTATCTTGAGGTGACGACATTGACAATCGGTTAAATGTGTCGTATTTGAATATGTGTTTGGTGAACCTTGATGATTTATATGCATTTGGTGAACTTGGTGAATTATATGCTTGGTGAAATTTGGTGAATATGTGAAGATGTGAAAGTATACTTGGATCATTATTACACTTGTATGGTTGATGTTATCGATGATGCTAGTTTGTTGTGAATAATTTAATGAAGCGTGATTTAATCATTTGAACTTAATTGTGCCATTATAATTTCATTTGATTATGCTTTAATTGTGAAATGTTATCTAACCTCAGTGGTCGTTTGGTTGACCGCCTACCTTACTCGTATGTATGGGTAGACGACGTGCATGATTAGTTGTTTTGCTTGGTGAGTATGTTGGAAGTTAGCTTTGGAGTTACCTCGTCTTTTGCTTTCAGAGTCTTAGTGTGTGAGGCTCTATTTAAGATGTTTGTCTCTCATTATTTACATTTTCTGACTTTATGAGATTTTATCACTCAGTATGTTGAGATTGAATTTTTATATTTGGAGATGTATTATGATTATGTGGCATGGCTACTAGGAGGTTTTATTTAGCTAATGTTGATATGTTATGATATTATTTCGCTGCAATGTTTGGAAAAATATTTTTGTATGTTTTGAAACTTATAGAAGAAGTAGCATCTAAATCCTTTGTATGATTTGTATTATTTACGTAATTTATCGCTTTAAGGGTTTAGAGTGTTACATGTTTTACACGCTAGGTTAAGACAATGAAACGAAAACAATATGGATCAAACTATCAAAACTAGACATCACCAAACATTATCAAAACCAAACATATATGATCAAGGTTGTAACAACATTCTCCCCCTTAAACTAGCCATACATAAAATTAAAAAAAACACATATACTATCTCCCCCTTTGACAACACCAAATAAGGAGATACGCATTCAAGGCATTTATACACATCAAGATTTTAAATAAAGGTCGCGGTCGCGTATAGAATTTCACGATTTCAACTGTTACGGGTGTTGCAATACAGATTGCGGTTGTCGCGGTGTGAATTAATCACAACATTGCACAACTCTTAAATAATGATACCAACGTAAATAACTTAAACTAGAGATAGATTTGGAGTTCTAAACTAGATAAGGAGATAACATTGTGTAATTTATGATCAAATATGTACTAAAAAAAATATTACTGTCATCAATCTCAATTGAAAAATATCCAGATTCTATGTCTATTGTCATGAACGACATTTTTTTTGCGGCCGAAACGGCGTTTCGTCGTGTTTTTTGTTCACTCTGTAAAAACGATGAAAAGCAGTAATATCTGCTACCCAGTGACGAATCCAGAAATTTTAATAAGTGGGGTCAAGTTATATCATAAAAATTTATTTAAAACTTTATAAACGTGTAAGTGTGCGAAAATTATACAAGTTATGTTTATAATTGCCCTAAAGTGTTGATTTTTTAAAAATATTTGTCCACTTCTAGCGGAGTATAAAAAATATAACCATAATTAATTATTTTTTCACCAGCAACGTAGTGTCAGTCACAACCTTTTTCAACAAATATAAGAATAGTAGTTTTATGGTCTTGCCAACGATATGATCTAAGATAATTGGTTAAAGATTTTATAAAGAAAATTTTATCTTAAAAATAAGCGTTGTTTGTATCGATATAATAATTATAACAATTTTTTATAAAAAAAACTACTTTTAATTTATTAACTAGTGCTCTTAGAACACTAATTAGGATCCTTCTTAATTTAGTAATTTTTTGTAATGTAATAAATAGACTATGTGAATACAATAATACTATATAAAGGGGTCAAATTAGATATATATATATATATATATATATATCTAATTTTGGGTTAAAAATACAATACATAAGTGGAGGCAAGTGGGGTCGCTTGACCCCATTGCCCCCACACTAGATATGTGTCTGCTACTACCTATACCTTTTTGTCACGGCCTTTTTTTTCCAATAAAGAACTGTTTTTTAAAACCTTGATACACGTATCAATGCATAAAGGAACACCTATATTAATTGTAAAGTCAACATTTAGACACAATGGAATAAAAATCATAAAGTCACAAGTTCAATAACGTAAAACATAAACCGGGAAAATTGTCAAGATAAAAACATAGGTACAACCACCAAAAGTGCACATCACTATGCAAGAAATGAAATGAGCAAAATGCATGAATAACACTACTAAGCATCATGGTTTTCATCTTAATTAGGATTAGGAGTTGAGCAGCCACCATCTTAATTAGGATTAGGAGTTGAGAAACCACCATGATTGAAAGTTAGGAAGTATTCTGAACAGAGGCTTTAGGGTTGAAATACGTTGGAAAGAGTCAATAAGCAAATTATAGAACTAGAAGGCGCCACGGAGGTAGGCAAAAGTTTTAGTTCACTATACTTGGTAGGTTTTGGAATACGACAAGGGCATGATATTATTTGGCTTAATTAATTCAAAAAATTTAACACAAATTTTAATTAAATATTTATTTTTAATTCCTAATATGCTTTAATATGACCTAATTTTCAGTTCTTTGAGAGACTAAACGTATCACTATGTTTTTTTGTGAAGGATATCACTTTGTTTTATAAATGATTGTTAGAATAGAGACTAGAACTATACTTATGAAATTTAATTATAGATACTAAATATAAAATGTCACTATTTTTAGACACAAAAAAATTTAACGTTTATTAAAGAAAACGTCATTGTTTTGTACCAAAAAAAGAAAATGTCATTGTTTTATAAACATTTTTTATTTTGTATTCCTTCCCTTGTTTCTGTTGTCAGATGCATGAACAGCATAAAATATTCTAGTCAAATTTGAAGCTGTTTTCATGTCCGAAGCAAGGGAGATAGAAAATGAAGTTGTATATGTAATGATGGAAAGGTCTAATATTACTACTTATTTCAAGATAAGACTTTGAATATTGAGTATAGCAACGTTAACATATCTTTGGAAATAATATAGCCTATAGTTTTGTGTTGTGACTTGTGAAGATTATGGAAATACTATTTTGAAAGGCACTGATTAATTTGCTTGACCTTATTATGATGATAGTAACAGAAAAGTTTGGAATTCAGAGTTGTATAGAGTGGATTTTATGAATGAAAAAAAAAAAAATGAAGTTGACAGAATTGTGAAAGTGAAATTGGAAGAATTAGAAATGAGAGAAAAGTCAAAGAGGTTCTAACCAAATTGAGATTCTACATACAGAGATGTCTTTGTCTTTCAGTTCAATAAATTATAGCCTATAAATGTATATATTTAAAATAAATTATTTTATAACCAATTTATTTGTCATATTTTAGGTTTAAATATGTTTTCGATCTTTAAAAAATTATCATGTTTCGTATTTTGTCTCTATAAAAAATTGAACATTTTAATCGTTCCAAAATTATTATGCAAGCATTTTTAATTTCTGTTGCTAAATCCACATGTATTTTGAATGATTTTTTACATTCAAATTTGAAATATAGACCAATTTTTTTTCACCATTCTGTCAACTGTGTCTGGGGTTCGAATCCCAACTCTGCATAAAATATGCAATATTCCAACCAACTGAGTTAAACTTACGGGTATTTATAGACCAAATTTTTGCCACTTTTATATAGAGTTTTTCATATTTAAAAAATAATATTTAATTCATTCTAGTATAAAAAAAATAGTGTAGTGACAAAAAATATATTCGAATTTTTTCTTCTAACCCTAAGGCCAATTTTTTTTCCTTTCATATCTGACCTCTTTAAGATTTATATAAAAAAGGGTCAGACATGAAATATTTTTAGCATTAGGATCAGAAATAAAAACCAATATATTCGGCCTTTTATTTTACAATTAATTCACAGATTACTTGATTTTTATGACAAATGAATTAGAGCCTTGATATTCGCACATTTTTACTCTATGTCTATGCTACAAAATTTTGAAACATTCTGACTCTGAGTGTCCTAAACGTGTCCTATATTCTGAACTCTAAAAGAGGCCCCCCTACGACAGGGTTGGCTCAGACTCCCCACACGTGCATGCTAAGTAAATTCACTGTATAAAGGGAAACTAATGTTCAATCGGTCACTTCAAGCATCATGCTGCTCGTAACAAAAATTTAAGGGTGTCTCTTATTACAGTAACTTTTAACAAAATTAGGGTAAACAAATTTAATAGAATAATAAATTTGTTTGAAATGCAGGGTGGAGCCAAATATAAATATAAGTACAAAATTTATATAAGTACAAAATTTATATTTTAATAAGCATTAAAGATAGTTTTTTTTAAAGAAGTAAATACAAAGTTGATCATCAAGAAATTAAAATACATATCTTAAAAATCTAAAGTAATTATGTAAGCATTTTGAGTGACTTAAAAGTATGATTATAACACATAATGGGGAGATGTAAACCACTACAATTACATTTTCATTCTGTAAGAAAAACTTGAATTACATACTCATCCTCTCTTATGTTAAAATATACACTCTCCTCCCTTAAAAACTAAACTTTATACTCCCCTCTTTATAAGATGCTTGAATTACAACCATCTTTCTAATAATTAAATATGCACTACACTTTAATCTATTTTAACATAAATAAATATTTTTATTAAAGACAATAAATTCATTTCTTTATAATTTAACTATCAATGATAATTAAAATTTAAATATTTTGCTATTGATTTTATATTTTAGGGTATAAAATTAACTTTTAAATAACCATGTTTTATTGTCTTTAGTAATTTTTCACATATTTTAATTTTATTTTGGGTTGTTTCATATTTTATAATAGGATTTAAAACTACATGTTAATGAAATTGTGAATAAAAAATAGCGAAAAATCTGTATTCAAATTTTGATTATATTAAAATAGACCTGCAATACTATTTTTTTCGAAATGTGATTGATTATTATTTTTTTTCTAGATTATTAGAAATAAAAAAATAATATTGAAGGAGTAAAGTGTAGATTTTAACGTAAGAGGGGAGGGGAATGCAATTTAAACTTCTCTTAGGGGAGGAGAGTGACAAGTTTTCTAATATATTTTGAATAAAAGGGGAGGATAGTGTATATTTTAACATAAGAAGGGAGATGAGTGTAATTCAAGCATCTTTGGGGGGAGGAGAATATAATTTAATCTAACAAATATGATTTGCTTATGAGAATAAAATCAAAATTTGAATCAAAATTTGATTATTTGGTCGTGATGAAAAATATATTCAACTTTATATTTTACAATTAATTCATACATAATCAAAATTAATAAATATTACTTGGTTTTTATTTATGACAAATGAGTTAGAGCCTTGTTATTCTTTCATTTTTACTCTATGCTACAAAATTTTGAAACATAATAATTTATCCTATAAAACTTTTTTTAATTTTTTTTTGGGATGAACCGTGGTCCACCACAGTTTGTTATATATTCTTCTTTAACAAATTATTACTTAGCATTTCTTAATATTTTCTAATTTCTAACACACTGGTTAGTTACTACTGGGTAACAAAATTTGATTTGTTTATTGTGGTTAGTAAATATTGGTTCGCAACTTTGAATTTATTGTAACTAGGCATCCAATAGTAATGTTGTAACAATGACAACCTCTAGCTAAACAAATACACACACATAATCATAGGATGGTCAAAGTAATGGTAATGATTTGTTGCTGTTGACACTTTTGAAAGCAATTTCTTGGTCCTTTTGCCTTGATTGACAAGTTACCATATATATATGTTGTCTGCTACCTCACGTTAATCTTTGTGATATGACATCCCTTCATATACTATTGGTAAATTGCCTGCAATTTCATGATCACATCTGTCTTTTTGTGCCCTATTTCATTTCACAAAGAATCCTCTTTTGATTGATTTTGATTCAAATTAATGTTCCTACAGTCTGACTCGTATTCTTTCCCTATAATAATTTATTGAAAATCATATCTATTTTCACAATCTAACAAAGTTAAAATCTCAACTAAGATTTTATTTTTTGGGTTATGGTAACAAGTTTGCATGTTTGCATTTGTTAAAGAAACAAAAAAATAGCATGTTTATATTGAATTAAACAACATTTTGATTTTAAAAAAATTAAATTTATTATTTTTTACTATTTTTCAATACAATATTTCTATTTTTATTCTCTTATTATCCAATGCCTCAAAGAGACTCTTTAGCATTTCATTTTTTTTACGAGTTTAGTTTAAACTTTAAGCAATATGAAAAATTAAACGGAATTTATTTGAGATTGTTTGGAATGAACCTTTCAAGATATAATTTGATTAGAGTGAATAACTTAAAATTGCAAGCGTCCATTAAAATAACTCTTGATATGACCTCTCTAAAAATACAACAATCAATATAGAAGTATAAAAGAAAACAAAAATCAAAAATCAATGAGACATCTTTGTTCCCATAATTTGGTCAATGGTGTATACCTCTACGATTATAGAGCAGCTGCAGTTCCGCTCGTTCATGCTCACATTATTTTTGACGATGATCCAATTTCCATTTGAGCTTGGACCTCACCAGTGCTGCCACTATTTTATAATGATTATTAAAATAGTTGTTTTTCAATACAAAATAAGACAGGCATTAGTTTTGAAACTAGGTTATTCTATTCATAGAACAAAAATTATTGTTGAGCTACTTTAACTAATGCATGCTATCTCAGTTTCTATTTTATTGTGGTATACTGTTGAAAGAGACACTACTAGCTCTTAAAAAACTCCATAGGGTGTTATTTGATTAATTAAGTTCATGTGCATGATTTTACACAAACCAAAGTTCAAAATTTTCCAAGTGAAAATCCAAACACTATTGCTATGAATCCATGAAATCAACTAGCATAGGAACCTCATCCCTAACATAGGCCAAAAACAATATGGAAAGGACACTATTTACCTGATTATGTTATGTATAAGCCAAAGATTGTAATAGTACTAGTCATAACAAGTTTGCATATGATATTTCCTACAAAAGAAGAAATAATAGTATACTTGCTAGTATAGGGATCTATGGCTTTGTTGGGCTATTTTTAGATAAGCTGTGAAGTAGAAACAACCCTAAGAAGTAACCCTAAATTCAAACTAGAAGCCCCTGTAGATTTACCCTCATATATTGCATCTACTTCTTGTGGTATCATATCTTTTTATGTGCCACACAAGCTACATCAATTTGTGAATTGTGATGGTTTTCTTACCATGATTTTTCAAACTCTAGAGTACTTAAAATTAGACCCTTTAACTAATCTGTTGATAAAAGTTAAGGCAGTCTCATATCATATTAATCTAAGTGGATGTCATCCAATACATATGAATATGGATATCTTCAACACTCCTCAAAATTCAATTTAGTTTATGGGTATACCAAAGATGTGAGATGCCATCTAATGCAGATGAATAGAGCCAATCTCGCGTTGACATAAAATATGTCCAGACTAAAATATGCAATTGATTTAAGCGTTCAGAGCAACGCAAAGGCGAAGCTATTGATCTTGGAGCATATTTTCAAAACAATATATCTGTTAGCTAATATAAGCCAATAGTCTAGGGGGTTTGTGTACAGGGACGGAGGTATGAATTGTGAAACAAGTCATCGTGTATCCATGAAAAGAGGCCGAACAAAAGGCAACACGCAAGTCAGGCCCATATAAAATTCTAGCCCAAACGAAGATTTCAAATGAACGATATAAGGATTAGAGAAATTCTGTATCTGCCTCCCATATTACTCAAAACTGGCGAAAAAGGCAATCGAAAAGTAGAATCCGATATGTTGAGTAAAAGTTGTACCATCGGAAGCTACAGTCCGATATGTGAGAGGCTTTTCCAGCAAAACATGGGAGCTAATAGAGCCTCACTTTAAGGATAAGACAATAACTCGGTATTGATCCACATATCAAGGAAAGACACCTAATCCTGATTACAATGTAAACAGAGGATGAGGATGTCACCGAGACCAATCAGAACACACTACCCCTTTAGACCACAAAATACGATCACTAGGTGACAATCTCTATGTTTCCGAGCAGCAGTGTCTTTGCAGGCCTCTCTCCACATTGGAGCAGCCGAGCAACAGTTGGAGAAGCAGGAGTAGCGGAAGAGAAGAAAGAGCACAATTGCAATGAAGGAGTCGGTCACTACTAGGCGACGATCTCTATGTTCCCTGGCAGGAACAGCTATGAAACCATTTAGATAAATTTCAAGTAAAATAACAGACTACTTTTAATAGATAAACTCTCGTTACTAAAAATTAATCCAAATTAGGTATAAAAGGCAGAATTGAATACATGTTCTAAAGACCTCAACTTGTAGATGCAATATATTATCATGCACGATAATAATTACTGCGATATACATGGTGCAGTTGCCAACCATTATGCAAATGCTTTCCAGTTCTGGCAAACTTAACAAGGTTACTGCTTCATCATTGATACACCTACACTTTAATGGACAGAAAGATCTGAATCCAGCTAGTGATCCTACATGTAAGTAAAGGTGAACACCGCATTGAAGCCTCTGCGTCAGACCACTGATATTTCGTAAGCTAACAAAATCTTCACAACCAACTTTCAAAATCATGATATTTTTACGTCTCGTAAAATCCTTGCAGCCACTGAGCCATACCTTCTGGCTTCCCACTCGCTAAGCTTTGCATTTGGGGGAATTGACTTACTATGATCCTCCGGATTTTCTTCAACAAGACCAGATCCTTCTACTGCAATATTTTCCTCATTGTTTTTATCCTCCACATCAGTTTCCACATCATTTTTTTCAGCAGTAGCTTGACTCGAGTTTTCCGGGCCCTCTGCCAAAGGTTTAAACCCCATAATGAAGAGTTCAATGCTTGGATGTTGAAATGTTTCATCCATCTGCACAAAGTGAAGAGATAAGGGTCTGTACGGATTTGCTTATTTGAGCTCATCTACTGACATAAGCACTTGTAAGACTGTTTGGAAGAGCTTACAGAAACAACTTATGACATTTACAAAAGCTGTTTTTAGCTTATTTCCATAAGCTTTTCAGGATAGCTTATTAAAACATCTTATAGCTTATATGAAAACAGTTTGACTTTAGTTTATATTTTGTTATCAAAATAGCTTATACATAAGCACTTATATGATAAACACTTATGCTATAAGCGGTTAATTAATGTACTTAACTAAACCGACACTAAGTGCTATTTTCAAACTCTCCTATTAATTTATATATATGGTGATGTGAAACGAACATATAACATACCTTTGATTTCGAGACGGTCTTCATGTCAAAGTTTTTTTTCCACATCTGAAGCATCTTCTCATGGACACTGGTGGATCTGATCTCATAACCCAACTTCATGGATAAATTCAAAATAAATAAAAATATCAAATAAGTGAATCCAACTCCACAATTAAAAGTAGGTGCATAGTTTAATTATAAATAGTTGAGTAACATACCACCGTAGTAGTCCTAGGTCCAGATAAAGCAAGTATTGTCTGCAACAGAGGCTCCAATAGATGTTCTACATAAACCTTCAATGAAATAAAGTAAAACAAAAAGTAAGATGATCTTAACATTAAATTACGATTAATAATTGGTCAATGATCTTTTGTCAAAAATAAATAAATTGGTCAATGAGTTAATTTATTCTTTCTACTTTGTATCAAGAAAAGGTTTGTTTTAACACTTACAACGTCGGTGCCAATAATGTAGTCAAATGGAGGACCAACGGCCTTAATATGACTCTCGTCTCCCCATTGAAGCTCGGAAACCTTGATTGAGCCAAATAACTCTGGAAGCAAACGATTTTTGGGTGAGATACTATCATCATTCAAATACACATAACACAACCACAAGATTAAATACTATATAGCAAGGTCCAAAAAGATAGTTCAAGAGACAAACCAGGATTCTTTTGCATAACCCTTGAAATATTACGATCAACGTTTCTTTGTAATAATGGCAAAACCTCCTTTTGGTCTGTAACTGTAACATCACAACCTAGCATAGCCATGGCTGCAAAAGATGTGCAGATTAGCGTAGACAACACCAGCCAAAAAAAGTAATAAAATAGGGTATAGCTTAGATCAATTTTAACCAATGAGTGAATTTAGGCACAGTTGATGAATTTAATAAACAAGCTTTTAATAAAATAATTTGAAAAAACTCACCAAACCCGGAAACACCACAGCCAGCTCCTAGTTCTATTACACGTTTTCCTTTAAGTTTAGCAGGGGAAAACCTTCCTTTTCTGCAATTTCGTTCCTAAAATGATATAAGATACACTATAAGGAATTACGATAATGTAAAGTTAAAAAATTAAAATGTAATATAAAGTTAATGAAATGTCTAAAGAACTTAATGACCTAGCCAAATCTCGAAGGATCTAACCCAAAGAAGAGAGAAAACGTGTTTTCTTTTAGGTTTTAATTCATGTCATATAAGTTATCTCTTTTCTCAATGTTCTTTACTTCCTGGAAGTAAAAGAACTATGGGTGATAAAGGTGTATATACTTTCTAATAAATTTGATTCATGTACGGTTTCCAAAATAAATCCAAGGCTGGTTTGCAATTCGCTTTGGTACATGGTACAAGTTTCGGGAGGTGGAGGGTATACATAGTCGGTACAGTATTTGGGTTCGTGGTAAGTTCTAATATTTTAATCGGTATGTTATAAATATTTTTTTATCTAGTTTAGTTAAAAACAACAAACCACATGCTTTAAAATATAAAATTTCAATAGAAATTAACTTGAAATCAATTATGCTAGAACGAAGATCCTATAGTCCACAGAGCTAAACTCCTCAGCTATGAAGCAGGGACACCTCTAGGACTAGGCGTGTCGTGGTGTCCGACACTTCTAATGACACTCGTACGACATTTGTTGAAGAACTCAGACAAGTGTCCCAGATAAAACCATTTTTACCTTTATTCCGACACTCCTTGGACTAGTGTCCGATACCTATATAATAGTCGTACAAGGCGTGTCGGACAACTCAGACAAATGTTTGAAAAATGTTTTCTTTGTTTCCACTCACCGTAGACACTCCTTAGACATATTTACATGAGTTAAAGATGTGTTGAGAAATGTTGATCAATAATGGGCTACAGACATTAAAGTTGATTACAACGTTTATACCTTTTTCGACAGTAGATATGGATAAATAAATGTCAAAAAAATGTCCTATCTTGTTTTAAAACTTTTTTTAATGAAATAAATAGCTAAGGTAGATGCAAACGTATGTATTTTGATTTTCAGTTTAGATATTTTATAAAGAAATTAATATATATGTGGTGTGGTGTGCTGTCCTATATTTTTTACATTAGCTGTGTCGACGTGTCCGTGTCAATGTTGTGTCAGTGCTTCATAGCTTCTCAGAGAACCAATGCTCTCTGTTCTAACCAACTTATGACTCTCATCCATATCTCCCTCTCTCTCTCTCTCTACTCAGCACCCCTATAACAGAATCCCTATACACTGTTATCCTATCTTTCTCACTCCCTTCCACGTGGACAATCCAACTCTCCCATTCCTATTCTTTCTAGTATTAACCACCTACATATTAGGCCTATGGGTTGCTGCTGTGCTAACAGCCTATTTGGCCCACATTTCTCATTTGGGGTCCTATCATAATGCCGCGTCAAAAGTTTGTGAATAATAGGGGGCAAGATTATCTATAAAGAGCAGTGTAAAACAGACAACAAATTATAGCGCGGTGTCCTTTACTCCATTAAGTGGTTTTGATACCAATTTCTTCCTGAGCTATTTCCATGCTTTGCAAGTTGTGTACGAATTTGAACAAACTAATTTGCAAAAGTACGTCTGTAAACCAGTACCCGTGAACCCATTCTCGGCTCTCTGGTCACAGTAGCGAAATTACTGTTATATTGACATCTAGGTTTTAAATCTTATCACTATTATACTTCATCTTCATGTACTCGCCAAAATTATAAGGCATGCATTATATATGCTTTAATAATTGATAATCTAAAGAGTAAACCAATTAAATTATAACATCATATAATGAAAATCAACTTAAGATCTAACAATCTAATTCATGAAAAAATGACAAAACTTTCTAGAGCATTTGAGGAAGATAGACAACTTACAAGAAACTTGGCAAACACAAGTGATGCATCCCATATTGTAGTTCCGTGGTGCTTAGAATTGGGGTCCTATTCAAAATAAAACAGTCAGATTAGAGAGATATAAAATCATAATTATCCGAATGCCTATAAGTTGAAGCAATGACAGAATAAGGCGCGTGTCTTTTGGTCAATCATGGTTTCAAAAAAACTCAAGGAGGTTCATCTCTAGTGCAATGTGTTGTTTCCCTACATCTACTTGGTACTTCTAATCTTCCCAAAGATTTTGAGAACACTAACTAATTAAGCAGTAACTATTGTCATTTTACACAAATTATACCCTCAATGTGATACAATAAGATTTTGGATTCAACCTTTCAGTAAATTAAGAGGAGCATCTCCAATTAGTTATAAATCATCCGACTCGTTAGTATTTCTTCTGAAATTAAATATTCACTTGGATTACATGAAGAGGGTGAAATAAGCTAACATTTCACTACTTAGACCTTGTTTGAGTAAACAGTTTAATTAAGCACTTACAACATAAGCATTTATGTATAAGCTACTTCTAGTCTAGTTTCTATAACAAAAGATAAAATAAAGTCAAACTTCTTCATAAGCTATCCTAGAGAGTTTATGAAAATAAAACGTTTCCTTAAACTCTCCCACAAAATTTCAAAAGTTCCATCGACCTATTGCAGAAAAATACACCTTCCCTCAAAGAGGTAGTATTAAAGACAGTACAATACCTGAGCAAACTGCAAATCGTGGCCTAAAACCTCCAATGGCATCTCAAAGGTGGTTGGGGTATTTAATCTGGTAAAACATTCAACACCATTACGAAAAGAAACATTTACAATACACAATAATTATAGTCTTAAAAAAAGACAAAAGAATAATTGAATTCTCTTAACTATATATGTTCAGCTCGTACAATAATTATAGTACAACTATAACAGAAAGTTAGTTGTACTACAACTATTGCACGAGCTGAGCCTATAGTAGTACAATGAAATTTGTTGTGCTAATAAGTGATTGGACCAAAGTGGTCACTGGGCATCAGTAAAGGTTGAATCAATGAAGGATACCTATCAGCTTCCATGAGATCAAACTGTACTGAAAAATTCTCGATACAAATTCAAATCTAGAAAGTTGTATCCCCAATTTAAGATAAAAATGCGAAGAAGAGATTGAGGAGGAAGGTTTATGGTTTGAATTTTGTAGACACGGCAAAGATTCAAGTTACTTACGACACAACACTAGTGTTTGTTTGTTTAAACTTGCACTCGTGCGTTTCGATGTTTTTCTCTTCTTCTCTTCTTTATTTTTCTTTGTTCTTTTTAGTGTTTTTCTTTTTTAAGGATTTTTCTTTTTTGTATTCAGAAACAAAAAAAAAAAACTGTATTTTAAGGATTTTTTTGGTGGTGCAAATATTATTTTTTTCGGGTGATCTTCAAAAAAAAAAGGATTTTTTTTTAAATAATCGTTTGTAAGAGTATTGCTTTTATGTATTAAATTAAAAATGATTTTGACGTTGAATAATTTAGAGATTAAATTATAAAAGTAGAATCTACCTTTCTTAGTAGAGCTAAATTTCATTATGAGAATTAGACCAAAAATACATGATAAAAATCTACTCAATACAATCATAATGATTCTCAAGATCAATCTTAAGAATCGGATAAGCTTCTCTCCTTTCATATGGTTGAACAAATGGACGGTTTCTTGGAGGTCACATAGAATAGGCCATAGACCAATTAACTCTTCATATTTTTTTCCAAGTTTTAAACTTATCTTTGTTTCGGTCTAGTGACTTTAGAACTATTGAAGTGCACAACAAACGTGATTTGTCCATATAAAACCCTTTCACAATTTTGCTATATAGGTTTCATGATTCATAAAATATTATTCTTCAATACTCAATATGTAATTTTGAGGGAAAAAATTCCATCTCAAACCATTGCTTCAATCAAAAAAATTTCATACGCTCTTTAGTGTTCTTATAATATTTATATGACAAAATTATTTCAGATGTTTTTTATCTTATTTATTTATAACAGTTCAATCCTTTATCTTTTTTTCCGTTCAAATCTTTTATCTTTTGAAATGTTTGCAAGTTAGTCCTTTTTTTTCCTTTCATTTTCATTAAAAAAACGCTGATGTGGCTTGCAACTATGATTATTAGGATTAGTGTTTTCTATGTTTTGATTCGAGACACTAAAACTTAGTCTTTTGATTTGAATTTTCTGAGTTTGATAAAAAAAGATGATGACGAAGATTGAAGATGATGATGGTGAGGAAGATAAACCTATGGAGATGGTGAGCCACCTCAACACTTTTTTTAATAAAAAAAAATGAAGAAATGACTAACTTGTACATATTTGAAGAGATAAAGATTTGAACAAGACAAAATGAAAGATAAAGGACTCAATAAATGATCTAAACGAGACAAAAAAAGATAAATGACTCAAGTGTTACAAATAAATAAGATAAAAAAAAACATGGTAGTAATTTTGCCTATTTATATCATCTTTTTTTTGGTAGTGACCTATTTATATCATCTACATCAACTATGACAACTTCATTTTAGAATGTTTTTAGGACATCTCTTTCATTGTATTCTTACTCTCTCTTTCTTATTATTTTGTTCATAAAAAAGAGATAAAAATTAGAAATTTGTCCTAAAAGTTTTTGCAATTTTATTGTACAAATATCATTAGTCTTTCTTAAAAACAGAGAAATGGTTTCATTCGCATATCCCAATCATTCGGTAATATTCGCTAAGAATTTTATACAACATGCGCCTCAAATGTATGAGTGCATTAAGAAACATATTCATTTGGATTAAGGCCCCGTTTGGATAAATAGCTTATATAGATGCTTATAGCATTAGGGCTTATAACATTAGAGCTTACATCATAAACTCTTATACTTGATAAGCTATTTATGTTTCGATATGTACACTAAAAAGTACTTACATAAATTGAAGTGTT
>Ga0228710_1006110_pt1 | contig 18439 bp, 20 predicted proteins | sample MedpolnodulmetaG_FD_177995 | JGI IMG/M metagenome (GOLD analysis project Ga0228710, IMG submission 177995) | Root nodule microbial communities from Medicago polymorpha collected in Santa Monica, California, United States - pink nodules | ecosystem: Host-associated > Plants > Roots > Nodule...
TTTTGATATGAATAATATTGGCCCTTTTAAGGGTTATTTTTCATATTATTATCTTTTTGATGACTTTCAATTAATTATCATATTAGGAGAGTCTATTTTGAATATAATATAATTGATATGAATGCAGTCTATTGATTTTGAAGAAAACTTCTGTTCAATGGGCTGTGGTAATTAAACTTTTGCCACACACACACACACATATATAATTTCATTTTTTGGTTCGCATTACAAAACAGGTGCATAACCAGTCTTATATCATATGCAGGACATGATAAAGTTTTTTCAATTGTTAGTAGTTTACCTTTTTTTGAGGGATAGTAGTTTACTCTTTCTCAATTTCTTCTTGTTTGGATTACAAGATGCTTACACCGCTGAAAAGAAAAACTAACGTTTAATTAAACGATGTGTAGAAACACAAATAAAATCAAATAATTCAACTCACTAACAATTTTTTTTTTGTTAAATAAACTCACTTAACAATTGATTCACTCAAAATTAAACTATGTCTACTTAAACGATGTCTATTTAAAGCTACTATTTATAGCTTTTGATTATAAGTAACACACAAATTTAAACGATGTCTATTTAAAGCTTCTATTTATAGCTTATGATTTTAGAATTGATTCTAACACACAAATTTTTAATTTAATTCAGTTTTACATAAATATATCCAAACATAAATCACTTTTTCAGCAACTCATTTTTTATCAAAATCAATTTTAAAATATTAATTCAGTCAAAATCATTCTTTTTTCAAAGTAGAATTAAACATATATTTAAGCTTTTTTTATTTCATTTCGGTCTCTTAAATTATAAAGGTAAGACAACTCTACTTTTAAGTTACAAATGTTAAATACTTTGATCTTTAAGCTAAAAACATCAACAATAATAAAAATGATCAAATAGTATAATGTTTTTCTTTTAGAGAATAATATATTTTCATTCATTTTATATATCAATGACCTAGGAGTCATGGACACAACATTCATGGACCTAGGAGTCATGATATTATTGTGAATGATCCTTTGAACTCTATGTAGAAGGTCAACGACCTCTGGAGTTGAGAAACCATAAGTGTCAAAAGCAAAAGGTATAAAAGCATGTTGAATGTCTGAACACGTTTTCTCATGTTTGACCATTTTGCTTGACGCATATTTTATGGTTGTATGTCCTACCGTAAAAGGCCCGACCCTTAATCCCACGAATGGTAAAACCTCGGTCACGTCCACACATGCATGTTTTCCTCCTACCCATCCATACACTAAACATATGTAGGCCTAAGTGTCGATCTTTTATCTAGTGGGTCAGTCAAGAAGTTCACAGGCCCTCCTTCTTTGATGATATTCCCACCTGCCTGAATATATAAAAAAGGACATCCATAACAAAGTCATGTATGTACTTAAAGCCATTAAGCTCCTTACAATGAATTGCATGCTCCCCAAAAGTATGCATGCACGCCTTACGAGGAACAAGGCACACCCCATCAATAGGAAATATAGAAACCATAAGGCGATATATAAGGATAGTATGGTACTCCACTAGTGACATATGCTGACCTAACCCATCAACCAGGATAGCTAAAAGAAAATCTTGAGCCTGTGCTGCTTGCAAACACCTCAAAACCGCCTTCTGTATTGTGGTCATGTCAAAATTAGCTTCCATATTTTGAACAATTTTACTAAAAAGGGCACTCACCAAAATATGATGTGCTTTAGGAGGGAAGATGTCCTTGCAAAATCCGGAATTGTACCACGAAGACCATCTGAAGCATTATCAAAGTGCGTGTCCATACCACTTATCCCATTATCTCTAAAAAAATGATCTTGTAGCACCCATGATTGTGCCCGAGAAGCCGCAAACGTGTATGGGGAAGCCTCTATGCTGAGTACAAACCCAATAGGCAAAGACGCCAACCGCCATTGAAGGTTCCCAAACAAAGGACCTCCACCAACCATAATGTCCTCAAGCGCTCCACACAACTCTTTATCAAACAACATAGCCGCTTCCTCCATGTGAATCAGTTGGTACGTTCTTAGAAGAAGCTCACTCTGAGGATCTCGTACTGTGGAATAAGATGCATTAACTCAGTAGCCCTGTAAGCTCTCTTCATGGCTAGCCCCTCAATAAAACTTGTATCTTGATAACAACCCCTCCGAGCCATTTCACCCAAAATATCAACCTCCTAATATCCAAAGGGAACAAACCCCCTTGATGCTTATTACCATTACATGAAGGCCAAACGATCTCAGTCTTACGAATATTCAATTCAATGCCCAGTTCCGTCCCAGAAATTTGAATGATGTCTAGAGCTTTAGCCATCTCCTCTGAATCTACTATAAGAGTCTCATAATTAAGATATCAAGCATGAAGAAGAAGTTTGCAACTATATCTGATATGATGAATAAGAGGGTTCAAGAGCAAAAAGGAGTGGCCCTAATGGGTCGCCTTGTTGCACTCCAATGGCAGACATAATATGTCCATTACCAAGGTATAATTTCGCCGCTTGCCCATAAAGAAACTTAACCCATAAAGAAATAGATGGGCATCTCAATCTCACCTCATGTAGTAGTGCTGACCTGTCTACCAAGTTGTAGGCATTTGAAAAATCTATTGTGAGCATAGTCCAAGAACCATCTTCATGTCGCAGTCTCAACACTCTGTCAACACTATGCATAATGTCTCCACCTAAAACTTCAACACCAAATTGAAAGTCATTGAGATATTTAGTCATATCTTTATAATTTGAGTTTCAACTATGTTGAATTTATGTTATTGTGGAAGTATTTATGTTTATAATTTTCTAGTTTTTAATTATGTCACCCAAAAAAAATAAACAAATGGCAAAGTCAATTATCATGGCTGTCACGCGCAATGAGGCTTATGGGCAAACATGTGACTAATGCTTGCAATTAGCCCACCACCACTTTTCTTGGATATATATGGCTAACAGATCAATTTTCTGGTCCCACATTTTAAAGTAATTTAAATCACATGTTTTTAGAAATGTATTTTTAGCAAATAGACTATGCAGCAGAAATGAACTTGTGAACAACACAAAACCTTTTTCCATGGATTAAATAATATTTATAAACTATAAAAACACATTTTAAAAATATTCAAAATTATTTCGATAAAAATAATTTAGAGTCCAGACGTAATGAATCCAAAAACTTATAAAAACGTTTACATTTAAATTCGTTTAAGAGGATTAGTGGAGTTCAAACTCGAAATGTTGAATTAAGATATATCTTTTACCATCAGTAAAATTCTGAAATTTAATAATATTCAAGATTTTTAGTATAAATATGTCTCCATAAATAGTGTTAAATATTTATCATGGCTTAAGTAACTCTGATGGGGCAATTGCACATTTCTATGAGATAAAGTTGGCCAGTCGGAAGAACAAAAAAAAAAATAGTTGGCCAATCGGTTGTAATATATGCAATTGCATAATGATATGATTGATGTCATTCTTGAAACTTCTGTCTCACTTCAACTATAAAGAGAAAAAAGAATAAAGATATGTTGACACCTCTATTGTGTAAATTTTTTGTATCATTTTAAAAAATTTCAGTTAATTAAATATAGGTCTATGTGATCATATTTTTCCACTTGCGTTACCACTATTTTTCCAGAATTTAGAAGTTGAAAAATGTGGTCATGCAATTAAAATACGAGTAACAACTATTTTTCCACTTAGTTAACCAAATAATCAGTGGTCATGCAACTATAAAAATATGGTCATGCAGACCATATATTTAGTTAACTTAATTTTTGCAGAGTGGTACAAAGGGGTGTATACATTAAATGTGTCAACCTATCAGTGGAGAAAAAAAATGATATATTGCATTTTTATGTCCTACAATGACTCACCTAAGTCATCACCTTCTACTAATTCAATCTGTACCATAATGGTATATACCATTGCCTAATTAGAATGTGCCACGTGGCACATTATTTAAAAAAATATATCAAATAAAGCATTTATAGAGTAACATTGGTAGGTTGGACACTCTAATTGGCCAATGGTATATACCATTGGTACCTTAATGGTACACAAGTGGAATCCAATCGATCCTAAAGCACACAAAACTTATATTCCCTTTAAGTCCTATAAATAGAGACAAACTCCTGCTATAAACATTCATCTAAACCTATTCTTCTAATTCCATAGAGAAACATGAAAACCTCATTCTTAGCATTTTGCATTATTTGTTTTGCTTTCATTTGCAAAACCTTTGCAGCACCTGAACCAGTTCTTGACATTTCAGGCAAGAAAGTAACAACAGGTGTGAAATACTATATTTTACCAGTCATAAGAGGTAAAGGTGGTGGTTTAACAGTTGTAAATGAAAACAACCTCAACGGCAACAATAACACATGTCCCCTTTATGTTCTTCAAGAGAAGCTTGAAGTAAAGAATGGTCAAGCAGTTACTTTCACACCTTATAATGCTAAACAAGGTGTGATTTTAACCTCAACTGATCTCAACATTAAATCCTATGTAACAAAAACTACATGTACTCAAACACAAGTTTGGAAGCTCAATAAAGTATTGTCGGGGGTGTGGTTTTTGGCTACAGGAGGTGTAGAAGGTAATCCGGGTTTTGACACAATTTTTAATTGGTTTAAGATTGAGAAAGCTGATAAAGATTATGTGCTTTCTTTTTGTCCTTCTGTGTGTAAATGTCAGACTTTGTGTAGGGAACTGGGGTTATATGTTTATGATCATGGGAAAAAGCACTTGGCTCTTAGTGATCAAGTCCCATCATTTAGGGTTGTGTTTAAGAGGGCTTAAGGGAAATAACACTAGAATATCATAAATGTTATGCACTTATGCATATCATATGGTTTTATTGATGGAATAATCTCACTGATTAGTGATCAGGGGTGGCCTGTGCAAGGTTTGGTTTGGCTATCAAACCTTTTTTTTATTATATTTAAAGCCTAAATTTTATATTACATATCTTCAATTTGAAAATATAATCCTACTTGATGCATTGGCTTAGCGGTCAAATGCATGTTTTCTTAACTCATTATCTTGAATTCAAATCCTTGGCTTTGTCATCTTTTTCGACGGAATTGAACCTGTGACACAAACTTTAAAGAATAACTCATTAACTACTAGGTTATAGTGCCCGATGTGCTTTATTAGTTGCAACATCAAGATATATTAAAAGTTTGTAAGTTACTCATACATAACCAATAAAAATATATAAAGGGGATATCCTTTTTGTGAGAGATTTTTTACTTTAAACTTACTGTTCTTTTAAAATAGGGTTAATAGGTCTTTACCCCCCTATAATATAGGTCATTTCCGATTTTGCCCCCTGTAAAATATTTTTGTTTTGATTTACCCCCTAATAGGCCAAATAAAAATCAATTTTATTTTTTTTTTCAAGAACTTTTCGTTTTTGTTTGGCCTATTAGGGGGGTAAATCAAAACAAAAATATTTTACAGGGGTAAATCAAAAAAAATATTTTACAGGGGAAAAACCGAAAATGACCTATATTACAGGAGGATAAAGACCTATTAACCCTTTAAAATATTTTATTCTTTTATATTTAAGTTATAATTAAAAAAAGGTTAAATTTCACTAAAATATGTACGATATTTGTTATTTTTAGCGTAATTTACTTCGTTAAAACAATTAGTCACACTAATAGTTTCCTTCCAGATCGACCCCATCATAGATCATCCCATTTTCTGTCACTTGTTCCATCTCTACTTATTGTCACTTTGTCAGCAATGGCATGAGTTTGACTTAAAAAGATTAAGTTCAAATCTTCACAATGATGATATAAAAGGATGATTATCGTCACTTTAATAATTAATAGTTTTCATCTATCCAATTTCTTTTTTTTCTTTTTATTAGAAAAATAAAGAAAATTTGAAGTAGAGAACCAACCACAAAAAGGCTTAAATTAGTGGAAAAACAAACAACATCTCTTAGTTTCATGGTTTAGAATGAAATTGAAAAATGCAATTTCAGCAAGATAAACAATAGACTCAACTTGCTCACCACCACCCACAAAAACACCCATAAAACATCCAACTCCCTACCTAAAACAAGTCTACCATCCCTAGTAATCAACTCCCGTTCATCAAGCATTCCAACACCAGATCTGATTTCAAATTATCCACGGCCACCTCATTCGAAGCACACCACTACAACCACGCAAACCTACCCTACCTCGCCAACCATCCCGCCGCACAACTAAAACCACGGCAACTAACAACCACACAAAACCAACATGACATCACCACGACACAATCACCGCATCATCACTACGACATCACCAAAGAGACGTCCACATGAAAACTGACTCCCCAAGGTCGACAAGCTACACCAATAACCACCTTACACCACTATAACAATGCGATGCGACAGATGCCACTTGAATCACAACTATAGAACCTCCAGCAAGAAGTTGTTGTAAGCAACACCAGACAACAACTTATAGCTCCAAACACCGTAAGGCATCGCCAGAATAAACATCAACAACAACGCCACCCCTTAATAAGGCAATCTAAGGTACAACCAAATAAACACCAAATCAACAAAATAAAACACCAAGAAAGAACACCAACATAAGCTTGTTACGTGATTAAAACCCGAAATGACAAACAGCTGCAGCCAGTCCCTCTTGAACAGTGAACTCCACCATGGCACACCAGCAGGAAACCACCGGATCTGGATCGAGTAGGCCCGACGAAAACCTAAAATTCAATAGAAAATCGCAAACTGAACCAACCCAAACTGAAAAAAGCAAAAAACTATGTTTAGTTCAGATGTATTTTGACCATTTTTTGAGTCAACCACATGATTCGGTCCAGTTTACGGTTTTTATTGTACTAACTGAATCAAACCAAACCACAACATAAAGGAATCACTAATTAAACTTATGTCACCCAACCTAGTATCCATGGAAGCTCAATGGAAACTGAATGAGAACTTTTGGAGATTTTTTTATATTATATATATATATATATATATATATATATATATATATAAAATCATAGAAACTCAATTATAACTTTTAGATAATGATAAAATCTTAGTCTTTTGCATTTTGTACGGAAGAGTTTTACTTTTTTGTGAATATTATTAATTTAGTCTATATTAATGACAACATCGTTGGATTGAAATGAAATTGTAATGTTGATGAAATTTGAAATGTTGGAAATATTGCTGGAAATAACTCGTTTTTAACTTGATTTTACTATTGGAAACAAATCATTATATTGTCTCACAAAAAACCCGCAACAACCGAGCCAACCTAACCCACATTGGTTTGGTTTGGTTTTTATTTTAAAAGCCTATCGAACCAAATTAAACCGTTTATTTTTTATCTTGTGGTTCAAATGACTTTTAGCCTCAAAACCGAACCAAACCCCACCCAAATATCAATAGTATTATATATCTAAAAAAGTAATGATAAACAAACACCAAAATCATGACACAAATATGTCACCAAACACTGTTCACGTATAATAATTACGGTAGAAAAGGAAATTTCTTCCTCAAATTTGCAAGGACCAATAAATTATGTCCATCAATTTTTCGAAATAGCCAATTAGTCCTTGAATTTGTTAACCATCAATCAATTTCGTCCCCCTGTCAAGTTGGGTCATTAACAATGCTGACGTTGGATATTAACCACCCATTTGGCGTGCCATGTCATATGTCACACAACCAGGACTAATATGAACAAAAGTGAAAGAAAAAAAAAAATCCAAGGACAAATTTGATTGAAATCCACAAAAACATTGTCTTCTTCATGGCCGTTGTATAATGGCTATTTCTTCCCCAATTCTATAAACGTGGAACCCGAATTTTTCAATCTCTCATTTACGGTCCAAAATCCCCAAATTTTCTTCCATTAATTAACAAATACTTCTTCCCGAATTCTACAAATGTCAAACCCTAATTTTTTTTCTCCCATTTACAATCCAAAATCCCAAAAATTTCTTTGATAAAACTTGTCCATATGGAATCCTAAATGATGGGTGGTGGATGTATGGTCAAAACAACTCTCAAACTCGAGCTTCATTTTCAAGCTCCATGTTTAATGGTGACATCGGAATGCTTGAATGTTGGTCTCCCGGTCTTTGTGTTGTAAGAAAAGTCAATACTTTAAAAAACCCAATGAAGGACTTTCTATGATTGCCCTTTGCCAGAGGTTTTTTTTAACAATGGTTAGGTGCTGTTTAATGTTATCCATTTTTATTGTTGATTGATTTTGATTTTCCTTGGTATAGGATGATGATGATGATGATTGTAAATTTTTTGTCTGGATTGATGAAGCTGAAGAACTAGAATACTTTAAAAACAATGGAATTGATGCTGGGGAAAAGCAGGACTGATGGAGAAAGTTCAGTCTATGGTTAAGGCTAAGGAAAGTGGCAGAAGAGGTTTGGAGGACACGGTTGATGTACAAAGTTGATTTTGTAGGAAGTGAGCTTAGACTGATTAAGTATTTGATAGACATAATTTGCTTGTTTGATTTTTTTAACATGTTACTGTATAAGCAAATTAGTCCTTGAATTATTTCAAAAACATCAAATCGGTCCATACATTATATGCAAAACTACCAAATAAGTCTTTGAACTATATATTTAGTTAGGCAAATGTTAACTTGTGCCCTTAAGGGCACATGTTAAGGAACTTATTAAAGAAATATACGCATAAAAAGTCGTGCATTCAACTTCTTAAAAATTAATATATTATGTTTTCCAATGCAAAGTTGCCCTTTTGAGTTGCTTAACATGTGCCCTTAGGGCACAAGTTAACATAGTTAGTTATGAAATTGATCCTTGATGCTTATATGTTCATAACAAAGTAAAAAGTAAAAAGAGACACAATTTTTAGTGCATAATATTCAACTTGTTTCATAATTTAGTCATTGTACTACAAGTCTTTACATACCCAAAATAATGGTTTCTAACCACCCTTAATAAAGTCATAATGGTGAACCATTGCAAAACAAGTGCAGCAATATTACATATCCAAAAGCAACCTAACTAGGGGCATAAATAAGTCATAAACATGAAGTTCCTAAATATTACATATCTAAAAACAATACTATTATAAGTAAGCCATAATTTAAACATGTCTCATTACTTCTTTGGAAATTCTGGTGTTGGGATAAACTCCATGAATCGGGGTTGAACCCCTCACTTGTGTTTGCTAAGGCCTCTCAGTTGAAATAATTGGTCCTCTCATGCCATACCTCCTTGTAGTTATACCCAACAAAAAATTTCAATCAAATCAGTCCCTAAGTTAACACACTTACTAGCAAATTGATCCTTATATTTTAAAACAACAGTACGAAACTATGAGACATACCCTTTTAAACACTACTTCATTAGCAACACCAATGATTTCAGGCATTACCTCATCAACAACAACATTGATTGCAGGCACTACCTCATTAAGAACATTGATTTCATGTTCATCAATTTTAGTAACCAAAATGAAAGGAAAAAAAAACAAATTTGTAAGTTATAAACTGATAACCGTAAAATGAATTCAAACTCTACTAAACATATGACTGTGTGACCAACAAATCAAACGTCAAACAAAGTTTAAGGATGGAAATGAATGGATGAAAATGAAAAAAAGTTCACAAACAATGGAGATAATGAACTGCCATGAATGGAAAAACGAACGGGAAATGATTTACCTTCACAAACTATGAAATCTTCCTTCAAAACGGCCCTGCAAACGATGATGGATGGTGATGGAATCAGATCATTTGGAGAGGTGAAGATGATGATGGTTGAGAAGATTAAGGAACTGGTTTGATGTATGCGAATAAAATGTGACAATGGAAAGATGGTTATAAGAAGAGAACTGAAAATTTGGCTATTTCGACAAATTGGGGGGCGAAATTGATTGGTCCTTGCAAATTCATGGACAAAAATGCCTATTCACTCAATTGATTATTTGCCAATTTATTTAAATTTAAAAAATATATTTTTTATTACAAAGAATGATTTTTACAACACAAAAATTTAGTTGTACAATTAACCAATTTCACTACTTCATTAATCAAAACAAAATATGATGTTTTTGAAAAAGTCAAACTAGCTCACTCAAATTGAAACATGTGAGAATCATCAAACCTAAAACTTTAAGGAGAAGCATCCAAAACCAACACCACCAGGACATCCCAAGTGGGTTAAAACAAAATACGATGTTAACCATACTTGAAACATATGTACTTTGTAATCATTTTTTTTTTGTTGAATAAATGTACTTCTGTAATTTTTGAAAATATATGATTAACTCCTTGCATTTTTTTTAAGAGAACTCCTTGCATTTTTGTGATTAAAGTTGTCTATACGAAAAAAAAATGTTTTTTTTCAAAAAAATGTAAAAAATTAAAATAAAAATATGGGGAAAAAAAAGCATTGTTCACTGTATTTGTGTGAAGTTTTTTGTGTTTGTATATCATTATTACACATCTAATAAATGAGCAATATACGGTGAGTTTGTTACTTTTTGACTCAGAAGAGTATTCTTTTTCTTGACGAATAAATTTCCTTTAACCGTACTACTCAAAAAACAAAAAAAAAAAACAAAACAGTATCTCTATTTTCACGAGACTTGACCTATATTATAGAGTTAGTTTCACATGCAAGTCTAGGGTTTAAACATTTAATTCACTAGTTTAAGATTCAATCTAGGGTTTACACAGTGATGGCAGATAACACTGAGGTACATGAAAATTCTTCATCATCTACCCATCAACATGTTAACAAAGCCAACCAAAAAGTTCCATTCTACAAGCTCTTTAGTTTTGCTGATCGTCTTGATGTAACGTTGATGATCATTGGCACTATCGCTGCCATGGCTAATGGATTTGCAAATCCTCTCATGACACTTCTTCTTGGGAAAGTCATCAATGCTTTTGGCTCCTCTAATCAATCGGAAGTTCTCAATCAAGTTTCCAAGGTATTAATAAATATGTTACATTATTCTTGCTTAGTATTTATTTTTAGTGCAATTAACATGCATGCATATTTCCTTGCAATTTTCGCATCAAGAGACTGAAACCTAATTAATAGAATTATAAAGATTGAGTTCGATCCCCTGATACGTTACCGGTTGAGGTCGGTTCCAGGGTAAACAGTCTTGGTTATTCGGAGTTCGATTGAGATTGTAGATGAGTACTAGTAAGATGTATGGAGCTACAAAATTAGCAATCATGAAAACACACGGTGATGCTAATACATTCATTGAAGGGGCCTTTAATGGTTTGTTAGTTATCACATCAACGGGTCGATAGCCAATATGCAAACTAACATGATAAAGTTACGGTAATTCAAAACAAACTAATTAAATTAGTTTGAATTGATTTATTTTACCAAAAAATTAGTTTAAATTTATTCTTTCTTTTTGTGTGAACCCTGGACCTTGTATGTATTATGCATTATCCATACCAACTAAGCTTATCTCACGAGGACAGTTTAAATTGATTTGAATAATCACTTGAATTTACTTGAAATCTGAACCAAATTAGTTATACGGGCATTCTTTGGTCAAAAAATGAATATGGCTATTTTTTTCCTTTTTTAGGCACTCTTCTTTAAAACATTAGTTCATGCATTTTAAATTGGGTTTGTCTAACATGTGCAATATTGCACATGTTAAGGTAACTAAAAGTAGTATCTTTTCATTGAAAACCAACAATTATTGATTAAAAGTTATATATTTAATATAAAAAACACAAGTTCCAAGTCAAAGTTACTACTTTAAACTTCTTAACATGTGCAAATTTGCACATGATAGAAAAACCCTTTTAAATTTAAGTATGTAAAGTTCATCTTTACTATTTATTGTTTTTTTCTTTCATTTTGACACTCATAGTGTTACCAAATATTTATTGTTATATTACTATTTTTCTTTAATTATAGATTAGGTTATAAATTTAATGAGATATGCACAGTTAGAATTATATACTAATTGATATGATTAAAATTTAGTTTGTTTCAAAATCAATACATCCATAAACACGCTAAGTTTATTTTTAAATGCATACATAGTAAATAGATAATCAATACTCCCTCCGTCTCATATTAGATGATCTAGTTGACAATGTGCATTATTGACCTGACATACTTTGACCATATTTTTCTATTAATGTATAAAGGTAAATAATATCGTATAAGATGTTGTTGGATTCGTCTTGATGAATAATTTTAAAATATTAAATTTTCATAATTTTTTCTAATAGATAATTAAAGATATTAAAGATAAAAAATACATTGGTATGTGTGACAGAGTCAAATGTGTTACTTAATATGAGACGGAGGGAAGAGCTATTACTCCCTCCGTCCCAAATTGTAGGTCGCTTTAGGGACGGAGGGAGGGAGGGAGTATCACTTTCTTTTACTATCTGACAATTTCACTCTATGAAATTATGTAATTCACCAATGCAATATAGGTTTATTTTTCTGATAACTAATGAATCAATTGAAAAACTCGAGTTTCAATCTCGATTGGAACTATCCGTAACCATACTTTACTAACCAGAGGGTTAAAACACAAAATAATCCTTGTTACCAAAATGGATCTGGAATAACTTGCACTAATTACCATAATATAAAGCATTCTTAACACATTTCAAATTTCAGGTATCATTGCTATTTGTTTACCTGGCTATTGGGTCTGGAATAACATCATTTCTACGTAAGACTACACTTTTTTACTTTGTTTGCTTATTTATTGTGTTCGAGACTAATTATTGCATTCATTCTGATAATGAGGGTGACTTTGTTGTATGCTGCAGAGGTATCATGTTGGATGGTGACAGGAGAAAGACAGTCTGCGAGGATTCGTAGCTTGTACTTGAAAACCATATTAAAGCAGGATATTGCATTCTTTGACACTGAAACAAACACAGGAGAGGTAATTAGTAGAATGTCTGGTGACACAATTCTCATTCAAGAGGCTATGGGAGAAAAGGTATATAAATGCTCCTCTTTTGGTATACAATCACATTCATTAATTGTTAGTGTAAATGTTTCCACAAGTTTTCACTGTGGAAGATTAATGGTTAGTATAAATGTATCTACAAGTTTTACTGTGGAAGTGAAGTGACCTATACATTTTATTGTACTTAATAACTAGTTTTGCAAGAAACCTTATGAAAAACTCCAATTTTGTGTAAATAGTGAAGTAACTTGTTTCTCAAGTAACTTATTAACTTTTGCAATGTTGGGAATTGTTACTTGAAGTTTCTGGTCAACATGATGGATGTTAATCTAATAATATTTATGACAGGTTGGGAAGTTTCTTCAACTTGGTTCAACTTTTTTTGGTGGCTTTGTGATCGCATTTATAAAAGGATGGCGCTTAGCTGTAGTTTTACTCGCATGTGTACCTTGTATTGTCATTGCTGGTGCTTTCATGGCTATGGTGATGGCTAAAATGGCAATTCGCGGACAAGTTGCTTATGCTGAAGCAGGAAATGTTGTTAATCAAACAGTTGGAGCCATGAGAACAGTAAGAGATTTGCATCAGTTCAGAAATATTGAATGATTAATTTGAGTTTGTATCTTTGACCTTTATTTGAAAATTCATCAGGTTGCATCTTTTACTGGTGAGAAAAAAGCCATAGAGAAGTATAATAGCAAGATAAAAATTGCTTATACTGCAATGGTTCAACAAAGCATAGCCTCAGGGATAGGAATGGGAACGCTTCTCCTTATTATCTTCTGCTCTTATGGACTTGCCATGTGGTATGGTTCCAAACTAGTGATTGCGAAAGGATATAATGGTGGAACGGTCATGACTGTGATCATAGCTCTTGTGACTGGTTCAATGTAAGTGAGACATTGGTACCTGATTGAATGAATTTCATTGTTTAGGCATATGATTTTTGTGTGATGAATTTTCATTGATTGACAGGTCACTAGGTCAGACATCCCCAAGCTTACATGCATTTGCTGCCGGCCAAGCAGCAGCATATAAAATGTTTGAGACGATTAAAAGAAAGCCGAAAATTGATGCATATGATACTAGTGGTGTTGTCTTGGAAGACATGAAGGGAGATATTGAACTCAGAGATGTTCACTTCAGATACCCTGCAAGGCCAGATGTGGAGATCTTTGCTGGATTCTCATTGTTTGTTTTGAGTGGCACAACTACGGCTTTGGTCGGTCAAAGTGGAAGTGGAAAGTCTACTGTAATAAGTTTACTGGAAAGATTCTATGATCCTAATGCTGGAGAAGTACTTATAGATGGTGTGAATTTGAAAAACTTGCAACTTAGATGGATACGAGAACAGATTGGACTAGTTAGTCAAGAACCTATCTTGTTTACTACTACTATCAGAGAGAACATAGCATATGGGAAAGAAGGTGCAACTGATGATGAGATAACAACAGCGATAACACTTGCTAATGCCAAAAACTTCATCGACAGGCTGCCTCAGGTGTGTGTGTACAAATTCTTGTGTTTTGACTAAGTTGAATAGTAGCAAATATTGTAGAATGTGATTCTTATGTTTTGAATGATGCGGTATATATTGTATTTGCAGGGTCTTGATACAATGGCAGGGCAAAACGGGACTCAACTTTCTGGAGGGCAAAAGCAAAGAATTGCAATTGCAAGAGCAATATTGAAGAACCCTAAAATCCTTCTCCTTGATGAAGCAACAAGTGCATTGGATGCTGAGTCTGAACATATTGTTCAAGAAGCATTAGAAAAAATTATATTAAAAAGAACTACTATTGTCGTTGCGCATCGTTTGACTACTATTAGAAATGCTGACACAATAGCGGTGGTTCAACAGGGGAAAATCGTCGAGAGAGGTTGGTTATACACATGAACAAACATTTTTAGTATGAGAATCCAATTTTGTAACAACTTGGAAGACTGTATTCACTTTTAAATGCTTCTTTTTTTGTAGGAACTCATAGCGAGTTAACCATGGATCCTCACGGTGCTTATTCTCAACTTATTCGTCTACAAGAAGGAGAAAAAGAAGCTGAAGGTAGCAGAAGTTCTGAAGTAGATAAGTTCGGTGACAATTTAAATATAGATATTCACATGGATGGATCTTCAACACAGAGAATTTCCTTTGTGAGATCAATAAGCCAAACTTCATCGATGAGTCACCGACAATCCCAGTTGTCTGGAGAAATAGTAGATGCAAATATTGAACAAGGTCAAGTCGATAACAGCGAAAAACCTAAAATGTCAATGAAAAATTCTATATGGCGTTTGGCCAAGTTGAACAAGCCGGAGCTTCCTGTCATACTGCTTGGAACCATTGCTGCAATGGTAAATGGTGTCGTGTTCCCTATATTTGGCTTCTTGTTTTCAGCAGTCATTAGTATGTTTTATAAACCTCCAGAACAGCAGAGGAAAGAGTCCAGGTTTTGGTCACTTCTATATGTGGGTTTAGGTTTGGTTACACTAGTAGTTTTTCCACTAAAGAATTACTTCTTTGGGACTGCTGGTGGAAAACTTATTGAAAGAATTCGTTCATTGACATTTGCGAAGATTGTGCACCAAGAAATTAGATGGTTTGATGATCCTGCACATTCAAGGTATGTACAAATTGTATTTTACTTCAAGACAAAATTATGATGAATTTATTCCTTCTACGCATGAAACTGAAAGAAATGAATCACCTTGCAGTGGTGCAGTTGGTGCAAGGTTATCTGTTGATGCATCAACTGTGAAAGGTATTGTTGGCGACAGCTTGTCCCTCCTGGTGCAGAACATAACAACGGTCGTAGCTGGTCTAGTTATAGCATTCACTGCTAATTGGATTCTAGCTTTTATAGTTTTGGCTGTGTCACCTTTGATTCTTATGCAAGGAATGGTTCAAATGAAGTTTCTTAAAGGGTTTAGTGGTGATGCCAAGGTTAGTCTTGAAGGTTTCTCAATTACATTATACTTTGCGGAAATCATGAGAAATTTTTTTCTTTAATCTGTCTGCATAGGTTATGTATGAAGAGGCAAGTCAGGTGGCAAGTGATGCTGTCAGTAGCATCAGAACTGTTGCGTCATTTTGTGCAGAATCAAAGGTGATGGACATGTACGGGAAAAAATGTTCTGGACCAGCGAAACAAGGTGTTCGCTCGGGGCTTGTTAGTGGTGTAGGATTTGGTTTATCTTTTTTAATTCTATATTGCACAAATGCTTTCATCTTCTACATAGGATCTATTTTAGTGCATCACAGGAAAGCAACGTTTGTAGAAATTTTCAGGGTACGAACGATTTTACAATCACCTAACTTGGCTTAATATTTACTCAATGTTTCCTTTGATCTGGTTCTTACAAGATAAATTATGCAGGTTTTCTTTAGTTTGACAATGACGGCAATGTCTGTTTCCCAGTCTTCTACATTGTTTCCCGACACTAACAAGGCCATAGATTCCGCAGCTTCAATATTTAACATTCTTGACAGCAAACCTGATATTGATTCCAGCAGCAATGATGGTGTAACACAAGAAACTGTCGTTGGCAACATCGAACTTCAACACGTCAACTTTAGTTACCCAACAAGACCCGACATTCAAATTTTCAAAGATTTAACCCTAAGCATCCCATCTGCAAAGGTAAACTTTTAGTTCTACAAATCAGTATTGAGAATGTGTAAAGTATGTATTTAAATTGATGATATATGTATGTATTTGCAGACTGTTGCCTTGGTTGGAGAAAGTGGCAGTGGAAAATCAACAGTTATCAGCCTCTTAGAGAGATTTTATGACCCTAATTCCGGACACGTATTACTAGATGGAGTGGATATCAAAACTTTCAGATTAAGCTGGTTGAGACAACAAATGGGTTTGGTTGGTCAAGAACCTATTCTTTTCAACGAAAGCATTCGTGCCAACATAGCTTATGGCAAAGAAGATGGTGCTACGGAGGATGAGATCGTCGCAGCAGCGAATGCAGCCAATGCACATAATTTCATAAGTTCTCTTCCTAATGGTTATGACACTTCTGTTGGTGAAAGAGGCACACAACTATCTGGAGGACAGAAGCAGCGCATTGCGATTGCAAGAGCCATGCTAAAAAACCCTAAAATACTTTTGCTTGATGAGGCAACAAGTGCACTTGATGCCGAGTCAGAGCGTATAGTTCAAGAGGCTCTAGATAGAGTGAGTTTGAACAGAACTACTGTCGTCGTGGCTCATCGTCTTACAACAATTCGAGGCGCTGATACTATAGCAGTAATAAAAAATGGGGTGGTTGCTGAAAAGGGAAGACATGATGAGTTGATGAACAATACTCATGGTGTTTATGCTTCATTAGTTGCTCTTCATTCAAGTGCATCATAAAATATTTCTTTCTTCTAATTTTCTATTTGTAACTTCTTAGAGATTAGAGCCTAGTGGTTACTAAAATCTAGTTGATTTCAGCATTTTAATATTTAGTAAATTGAATTAATAATTGATTGACTCCTTTATTTTTTTCTACTCCTATCTGAGGCATTCAAATTCAATTGGCAAATATGACATCAAATTTGGAATTGGTTAGCATTTTTGCTATTTTTTAAAGAGCTTGTCATAGATAGTAGCCTACAATACAAGCAACCAATACACTTTTCACTCTTCTGGTCACCGACATTTATAAATTTTTTACAACATATTCAGACTACACTTACTCAATCCTTTACAAACTAAAGAAAATTAGTGTTGTTCTAACACACAAATGTTTAAAGTTTGTTTGTGATTCTGATCTCACATAAGAGTATGGTTCTGAAGATATTTATACAAAGTTATAGGGTAAGCTTGAGTGGTAAGCTTGAGTGTATTTGAGATTGCTTGAGTCGAGAGTACGATTCTGATAAGGGTACTTGAGAATGTTAAAGTATAGTGTAAATTGTGCAATATCTTTGCCTTTGCATTTGAATAGTTGACCTTTGGATACTAAACGTAAGACCTTGATTTTCTTAGAGGGAAAACCATAATATAACATATCTATTTTTGTCCTTTTTAATGTGAATAAGTAAGACTTGAGCAAGTTTCCTTCAAAGAGTGCTTAGTTTTGAAGTGAACCTTTCTATTCTGAACTCCCTTCCTAATCTCCATTCTAAAGTTTTTGGGTTAATCTTTAAGTTATTCTTTTGATGGACTTATTATTGACCATAATCTCCTTAATGTTAGATTTGAGGTGTTAGTTTGCTCAAAAAAAAAAAAGATTTGAGGTGTTAGTCCAATATTAAAAGTTTAGTCTTATAATCAAATATATTGATCAAAGACAGAATATTTCATCTCCTCATTTCTCATTTAAAATCTAAAAAATCCAAAAATTCTCTCTCAAATCATTTAAACCCAAAATTCCTTCAAGTTCAAATCAAACAACACTCCAATAACAAGTAAGTTTTCATAATCAAACACCATTAACCTTTTATGTTTATATGTTAAATTTTTTCTCTTAAATTAGAAATTTTTTAGATTTAGGGTTTG
>Ga0228710_1006119_pt1 | contig 18428 bp, 10 predicted proteins | sample MedpolnodulmetaG_FD_177995 | JGI IMG/M metagenome (GOLD analysis project Ga0228710, IMG submission 177995) | Root nodule microbial communities from Medicago polymorpha collected in Santa Monica, California, United States - pink nodules | ecosystem: Host-associated > Plants > Roots > Nodule...
ATTTAGTATATATTTTATTTTATATTTCAGTATTTATTTTCATTTTATTTTAGTATAATTATTATAAAATGATATAAAAGAACTTTTTTTAATTTATAATAAATATTATTAATTTAATATGTCTTTTTTTTGAAGGAATTTAATATGTCTTTTAGTTATTATTGTTTAAATAACTTTTATTTTCTAAAATCTTATTTTAATATTATTTTATTTCAGTTTTTTAAACTTATTAAAGTTAAACATAAAAAAAAATCTGGACGTAACTCTTCTATCTATTTAACAAAACAAAAAAAGCATAACGTAACAATGGTATAATGCAACTATTCTTTTATTTTTTTTATGAAGAAAAACACACCTGCAATATTCATTTATTTTATTACCAACTTTGAAATCTGAATTTTAATTAAGGGTAAAAGTGGAAGAAAAGTGGAAGAAAATGAATTTTGGTTCAAATAGTGCCTTCAGCAGCTTCACTGCTAGTGTATGATACCAACTTTGATACTTTTGTAGTAATCTCTATTAAAGGGGGGGTATGATTCCAAATTTAGTTTAATATTCCATTATAATTTGTTTGTCCCTTAGAAAAACCAAACAAAAGCTACTTTCAACTTGTAAAACTGCCACCTATGAGTTACAACACAACTTTCCCATGGTGGGAAAACTTTCTACTTTCCCATCACAAACGCCACCTATAGTACTTTGTAATTCGTTATAAAAGTTCTTGCAAATTGGCTGAAGGATGTTCTCCATAAATGTATTTCAGATAACCAACCAACGTGTGTTTCAGATCAATCAATCGTTGACAATTTGATGGTTGCTTATATGAAGTCTAAGGCGGATGGTAATGAAGGTAATGTTACTTTAGAGTTGGATATTAGTAAGGCTTATGATCGTATTAATTGGACATGTTTGAAGGAGATCATTGTAAACAATGATGTGCATGGAAACAGTTGATTGATCCATCATTGTAAACAATGGTGTGGCAGGGACAATCATTCCTAGGACAGGTTTGAGGCAAGGAGGTCCTTTTTCGCCTTATGGCGGGGGGTCTCTCAGCTCTCATAGAACACACAGAGGCGTGTGGGGAATTGCATGGTGCCAAAATACTTCATAATGCAGCCATTTATTAAGCACTTATTAGTTGTAGACGACTTTATTTTTTTCTTTTTCCGTAATGAAGAAAATGAGGCTAGAGGGTTATGAAGAACATTTTGACGATGTTTGAAGCAGCGTCGGGCCAAGAAATTAGCTTTTCTAAGTCAAAAATCTTCTGCAGTCGAAATATTCCGCACACTGTTCAATAATTCATAACCAATATTTTGGGAGTACATACAATGCTAGAAACTGGTGAATGTCTTGGTCTACTGCCCATGGTTAGAATAAGCAAGAAAGCAACATTCAGTTTCATCAAGGACACGGTTTGGCAGAAAATAAATTCTTGTTTTATCAAGTGTTTGTCTAAGGCATGAAGAGAGGTGATGATCAAATTAGTGCTTCAGGTAATCCCCTCATATATCATGAGCATATTTCTGCTTCCCATTACTTTTATAGATACAATAGAAAAAATGATGAGTGCATTAGTTATCTTGAGACAAGCTTAGTGTTCATGAAAATTACGGTGCTATGTGTTTTAAGGACCTCACAACCTTTAATTTGGTGATGCTTGGTATGCAAGGGTGGAAATTCCAAACATTGTCTGATTCATTGGTATCGAGGCTTTTCAAAACACGTTATTTCCCTCGAAGTACTTTCCTATAATTGAAGTTTGGTCACAAACCACGTTTTGTCTGCCGAAGCATATTTAGTTCAAATCTGGTGGTGGGGGCAGGCTCGCGGTGAAGAATTGGTTCGAGTGCTACAATCCTAGTTTTTAATGCACCTCGGGTATGTTAGGGACTATCATTTCGGGTGCAGGAAATTTGAAATGGCACATCAACAAGCTAGATTGTATAGCCTTGTTGATCATGAATCTCATAAGTGGCATTAGAACCTTGTTCATCAACTTTTCAATCAAGTTGTCTCAACTTATTCTTGTTACTCCATCATTCCAACCAGTCAACGAGGTTAAGCTAATTTGAAAAACAAATACGAATGGTCAATAATTAGTAACGAGTGCCTACAAACTATGTGTGGATAATATTACAGATAACTCTAACCTTCACAAACTTGGGTTTTGACCCATAATTTGGAAACTCAAAGTTCCTTCCAGAGTGAAATTTCTTATCATGCGGATGTGTTGTGGATGTTTACCAACGCAAGCAAGACTTAGTGAGAGAGGCATCAAATTTTCAACCACCTGTGCACCATGTAATCAAAATTATGAGGATACCATTCATATTTTATTTGAATGCCCCACTTGTGTTACTATGTGACCTAATGGCGAATTATGACAAGATATAAATTCGGTTCTATAACATGAATATAATGTCGAGGCAACAATCTTTTTACTGTTGTAATGCATATGTCATTCTTAGTCTGAACGATTTGCAACAATTGTATGGATCATATGGAAACCTAGGAACTTTAGAGTGTGGTTGCAAGTAACAGAGAACAACGACTAAATTTTAGAGAATATCTAAGCATGTGTTTGACAATTAGAGTTTGGAAAAAAGCAAGAAGGACCATCACATTCCAGTTATGACGGGAAATGTAATTAGATCAGTATCAGTTGTCGCAGTTAGCATTACGGGACTGAGGCAAAATCAGGACTACACATGGAAGCAACAAGTAGAGGGAAGACTAAAATTTGATATTGATGTTTCCTTCTCATCTTCCTTGAACAGAGTTGGTGTAAGTATGTGTATTCGCGATGATGAATGATGACTTTTGCTCAAGAGAACTTTATGGGTTACACTGGTATAATATACTCCTTCCGTCTCAAAATGTAAGACGTTTTGGGCATTTTACACATATTAGAAAATGCAATTAATATTGTGTGAAAAAGAGATATTATGAGTTGTTTTACAAAATTGTCCTTAATAAATAATATAGAAAAGATAAATGAAAAAATTGAAAGAAGAGAGAGTAATAAATAGTTAAGGTTATAATAGAAAAAGTAACATTAATGCTGCATTGGTATTGTAAAGCGACATATAATTTGGTACATATTTTTTCCCCTAAAGCGACATACAATTTGGGACGGAGGGAGTAGTAATGTTGGGGTGACATATGGTTTACTACATTCTATTAATTAGGTTCACGATCTAAAATTGACAGATACTACTCACACCCCAAATAATCCAAGTTACACCCCAAAATTACTAATATACCCTTTAATTAGAATAAAAATTTCAATTTATTTCAAAACCCACAAAACATAGTTCACGTATTCTCTTCAAAAGAAAAGTTCACTTATTCCTTCAAACTCAGAAAGAAGCACGCACACGCCTGTACGCCTTCATCTCCTTCCTTCCGCTCGGGTATCATCTTCAAAAGCAGTCAATCGCGCCAATCGCTCGTGTGTCTTCACGATTAGGGTTTGTAAGTTTTCGATTCTTCATCTCTTTTGGCATGCACGCATGTATCCGGTCTTCTAATTGCTTTATTTTTAGCTATTTATCATTTTCTTAGTTGGACTGTGTTGATTCTATGTATACGTAAATTCAGTTTACATAGTTTATGTAAACTCAATTTACTTAGTTTAAGTAAACTCAGTTTACTTGAGTTAAGTAAACTAAGTTTACGTGTTCACCCACATTGTAAAACTGGGTTTACTTAGTTTATGTAAACTGAACTCAGTTTACATGAGTTTACATAAGGTAAATAAACTAACATAAATTCATTTTGTGCAGCTAACGTAAATTCAGTTTACACAGTTAATGTAAACTGAGTTTACTTAGTTCAAGTAAATTGAGTTTACGTGTACATGTATAACTTGAATTACTCTACGTAATCTTAAATTACGTTATTCCTTTTTAGAATATGTACTTAAACTAAATTCACTTGTGACCTATGTAAACATAAATTACGCTACCCTGTCCACGTAAACTTAAATCACGTTATACCATGGAACAAACAAAACGACATCGACAAACACCCATGTGAAATTAACAACATCGAATAAATCATAGAGCAAACGATAAATAGAAACTCGAAAAAATTTATGAAATTCACTTACTTGTATGAATAGAGTACGGATCAATGGAAAAAATGTTGATTCAATTGGCGATTTTAGCAGGTATTGATTGCATATCTATGGTGGTCTGTGGGTGAAAAAGGATAAAGGTTAAAAGTGATAATGAAAAAAAAGTCTTAAAAAATTTACATGGAGAAGGCAATTTAGGTATTATCGTATTAAAAAAAAAAAGGGTGTAGCTAGAACTATATGGGATGAGACTAGAAAAAATCTCTAAAATTGGGTAATGTTGGGGAGACATATAATTTACTACATTCATATCAAGTTTAATTATAGCCAAGCAAATGTGGTCGCTGGTAAGTTAGCTAGAGATGCAAAAAATTTAACCAGTCCTCATACGTTTATTGATGTACCGCCATGTATAATTGACCTGGTATCTAATGAAAATATGAAATGCTATCAATTTTGTCTCTTAAAAAAAAAACCAAAGAGAAAAACTCACTACTTCCCCATAAATAGCATTGAAAGTTGTTTCTGAGCTTAGACACATTTACTCAACGAATCTGATACTCTCAGATAATTTGCGCATACATAGATGATGATGTACTTGCCCTAAATACAATGGATCAGGACTGCCTAGAGTAATCCATTTTTGATTTGAGGCTAACTAGATGTAATATGTTCACATGTATTCGTTGAAGACAATCATATTAGGGTTTGAAGGAACCCAAAACCTTAATTCAACACTATAAAGGCTAACCATAACCTTCATCCAGATACACATTTTTCTACCCTAAAAATCTTAAAATATTCCACAAATTCTTATCTGATCGTCAAAATGTTTACAAATACACCACCCATTCAATGAGAGGAAGGACATGTTGTTCAAGTCCACTAACCTCATCGTATCAAAGTGAAGAAAATAATACTATTAATTTTGAAATAAAAGAATTAATATTATACTTAAAAACTCATTTGGGTCAGCCAAGTGTTGTTGGTTTGAAATCTTGAAGCGTGCTACTCACAAATTCTCATATTTAAACCCTGTGATGTCGATTTAGTGGGCTAGATCATACTTAAATGTGACTCTACAAATGAGATAGTGGAGTTGGACACATTGGATTAGTCGTTCACAAATAAAAACTTATTTATTATTTTTTTTAGTAAAAAACTTATTTATTATCAAAACCACTTTTATTTTCCTAAAGAAATATTTGCTAAATCAAATCTTATTGTTTCATTTTTTACGATAAAATCAAATCCTATTGTAAAACGCGTATTTTGACATGATATTCTTTTTTTCTTCTCACAATAAATAGAATAAAACGTAATCTTTCAATTTTACCCAATTTTATTTTCATTCTCTATCTCTCTCATTGAAACCAAATCACATAACAGAACACAACAACAACAACAACAACATTAACAACACACCCTTCACCTTATACAAGTACAATCACACACAAACAAACACAAGTCGCTGACATGTTCTTTTCTTCTTCTCACACACAATTTTATATCTATATTTTTCTCATTGAATTTCTCCAATTAGGTAACACTTCAACTTCTGCTGAATCAGATTTCACCATGTGAAACAAAGTACAAACAACATAAAGGTGAGTTTGTACGTATATCTTTGTCTATCTTGTTGCAAAGTCCCATTCTTTTATATATTTTTTACATTAATTTTTTCAAACTACAAATCATGTTTTGCATGACCTTGCTCTGTTTTTTGTTTCCTCTGTTTTGCTTCAAAAGGAATGAACTTTCATTCACAAATTATAGTTTTTTGTGAAAATTAAGAAAAACCCATTTGAGTATGTGTTTTGTGAAGGGTTTTTTTCATATAAAGATTGAATTTTTCGATTGTGACTTTTGGGTTTTTCTTATTAAGGTTATGCAAACTCTGTTTTGGGTTTTTAACAAAGTGTTCATAAGGTATTGTAATTGAATTTCCATTATATGGTTAAAAAATTGATACTTTTTATTGATTGATCAATTTAATTTTTGGTTTATGTTTTCAGATTGTATAGTTCTGAAGCAATGGTCCCAATTTGCAGTGCTGAATTTTCCAATGATAATCATGAAATTGAGTCAAATTTTTCTGAGTCAAAAATTGAGGCTGATGAAGAAGAATTTTATGAATGTTTTGAGGAAATTTCTGATACTGTTTCACATGGAAGTAATCAAATTGAGTCTAATTGTAGCTATCTAGAAGGTGAAAAGGTGAGAGAGTTTTGTTCTGAAAATGTTGATGATCATAGTGGAAATTTTGACCTAGAAAAAGAAGAGGAAAAATCAAAGTTGGTGTTCAAATTTCAATATCAAAATTGGAATTGCAATTTTAGTGAGGAGTTGAAGGGAAATTTGGGTGGAAGTAGTGATTTTGACAAAAGGGGTGGTGTTTCTTCAAGTGTGAACAAGTATGAGTTTATCTCAGGAAAGAGTTTTAGTCAATTCTTGGATGAACCAAAAGCTTCAAATTTTGCTGTCAAAGAGTTTTTCATTCATCCGAATGATAATGTTCCGAATGATAATGTGGCCGATGATTCAGCTGGTTTGTTATCTGAGAATTGTGAAGAGGTTGTTGGTGGCGAAATTGTTGATAGTTTCTCAGAAAAAGTGCACATAGAGGAGGTTTCGGAGAAGCTCAAGAATTCGGAAGAAGAGGTTGTCGATGGGAAAATCGTTGATAATGTCTCCGAAAAGTTACACAAAGAGGAGGTTTTAGAGAAGCTCAAGAATTCAGAACCATATGCGCGAAATTTTCTTTCTGACGATGATTTCATTTGTTCGAGCTCTGATACAGATTCTATAAGTTCTTTGGATGATGGTTTCTTGTCGGACACAGATTTTGGAACAACTACAGATTTCGATACATTGGCGAACAATGAAGAAGAAAATGTAGAAGATTTGGACTTTAAGGATGAGGAAAGCATAGAAAGTTTGGATTTTGGTTATGAGCCGGATGACTTTGGCGAAGAAGATGAAGATATAATGAACGAGCTTGGAAAATTAGAAGAAGAAATCAGACAGGAAGAATCGCTGAAACAAAATTCGAAGAGTTTAACAGCTTTTGATCTGGATGAGTCGAACAGGTTCGACACACTTTGGGAGCATCAGGATTTGATAGAACAGCTGAAGATGGAATTGAAGAAAGTTAAAGCTACTGGTTTACCTACTATCTTTGAGGATTCTGAGTCACCAAGGATTATGGAAGATTTGAAGCCATGGAAAATTGATGAAAAATTTCAGCAAGGTAGCAGTACTACAAATGAGCTTCCAAAATTCTACAGAAGTTACAGAGAAAGAATGAGAAAATTTGATATCTTGAATTATCAAAAGATGTATGCTTTAGGTAAGTGTTTTTTCTTTATCCATTGCTTTAAATTTATTTACCTTTCTTCACCAATTTGCATTTTAGTTTTATTTAATGTTTTAAAACTGGAATCGAATAGACTGTTCAACCAGTTGAATCATGAACCAACATTGTCTATGGTTTGATTATTTGAGCAGTTCGACTGCTGTTTTGCCCTGGTTCGAACGTTTTAAAGACATTGAACCATGACCTAGAGGTCTCGCCTGGTCGATGTCTAGTTCGGTTCTTAAACCATTGATTTTACTTGTTTGCTTCCTTGTTCATGACAATTTCATTTAACATCCTTGATCATCAAAACCTACCTTATCTAAACCATTAAAAAGCATAGAGATGAGGACCCTACTAAATCTGGTTAGTTGAGCATTCAGAAAGCATGAATTACCCTATTATATGTGACACAAAAGTAAATTTTATGACACACTTTTTCTCTTTCTTTTTACTCTTTTCTATTATTGGTTTTGTTTATGGCATGTTTTATTCACCTTCAAATATTCATTTAATTGATTTCTTATATATTTTGTTATTGCAACAAAGAGTGGTAGGAATGGAGGTTGGACATTAAGGAATTGAACAACCTTTTTATGTCACATGCTTGGCTCTACTCTTTGTACTCATTAATGCCAATCCCCATTACTTGTTAGCTTGCATTTTTCCTAAAGATAGCCATATGAGTCTTTTCTTGTTTGTTAACTCTAATAAGTAGGAACACTACTCTTTTGGTTGCATATATTTATTGATCTTCACATGTTTTCTTTCATTTCAAGACCATTGATATTTTAAAACTCCAATATCTAATTAGTGCTACATCATTCCCTAAATATTTCATATAACAATATTCCCTTAATTTATAGCCTTAATTTATACCCTTAATTCAAACATGTGTGCACTAACCTTAAACATCAATTAACAAAGTATATATTTGCAAAAAGCTAGCTCACTTTCTCATTGTGATCTAGCACTGATTATAATGCTCCACCCAATTTTTCTATGACCCTTTTATTTTTATGTATGTATATAAACAATTCTTACCATGCAAGACAAGTTTGGAAAGCTATTTTCCTTTCTCTTGGAAAGTTATGTTGAACTTTGAATAATCTATTTGGCCTTTTACATTATGCTTAATTTTTAAGACTCAAATCATAGTCATCATGATATTAATCTTTTTAAGTTTCTTGTATGTTTTTATAGGTCTTATGAAGTCAAAGGACCCACTAAAATCATTTTCAATTCACAAGAAATCTTCATCAACAATCACATGCATTCTTCCACGTGGCATTAATAGTTTCTTTAGACGTAATAGAAACATTGATGCTGACCCAATGAAGAAGTTCATAAGAGAGTTATATAGTGACTTGGAAATGGTTTATGTGGGACACTTGTGTCTTTCTTGGGAATTTCTTCATTGGGAATATGAAAAGGCTTTGAAGATATGGGAATCTGACCAATATGGATTGAGAAGGTTCAATGAAGTAGCTGGAGAATTTCAACAATTCCAAGTTCTTCTACAAAGATTTATAGAGAATGAACCTTTTCAAGGTCCTAGGGTTGAAAATTATGCTAGGAATCGTTGTGCCATGAAGAAACTTCTTCAAGTTCCTGTTATAAAAGGTGAGAACTTTAGAAGTAATGTGAATATGGTTAGTCTATTCTTGTCATGTTCAATTTAGTCTCTAAAACAAATTTTTTTTTTAAAATTATATTTGAATTTGAAAGTTTGCAATTGCATTAGTACATGTGAAACAAGTTTAGAGACTAAATTGACCGGCTTAAAAGGATTAATAGAATACTAGAAGATTTTAAATTTCAAGACTTTATTGAAATATTAATAATTTTATGAACTAAATTGTCGACCATGTCCTATAATTTCAAAAAGAATAAATACTCAAATTGATTCTTGAAATTATAGGATTTTATCGATCTCGTACCAAAATTACCCCTTGAATTGTAAAATGTTAATCATATCCGTCCCTCTGGTGCATTTTTTTAATATTATTCACTTAGTTTCAAATTCATCTTGGATATTACAAATTTAATGAGTCTAAGCTCTACAAGTAACTAGACAGGATCGAATTTGATTACAATTTTACAAGGTATCATTTTAAAATATTAATGATGTACAAGACTATATTGTTATAGTTCTATTTCAATGAACAGTTTGAGTATATACTCTTCCAAAAATCAAATAGTGATTCACTATTCAAACTTTTGGTAAGTTGGCTCCACTTTCTTTGAACCATGTGGGGGACCATATAAAGTTCCATACATGAGACAAAATAGTTCCGCATGGCTTTAAAAATTCTTCAATTATTTGTTGCAGAAGACAGAGGCAAGGATAAAAAGAAGTTTAGAAAAAGAGAAGTTGACAATGATGCCATCACAAGTGACATGCTAGTAGAAATATTAGAAGAATCCATTAGAACAATTTGGCGTTTCATAAGAGGTGATAAAGATGCATCAAATTTGACAATTAAATGTCTTAAAGAACAACATGTGGAGCTACAAGACCCTGCTGATTCACAACTTCTAGTAGAGATTCTAACGGATCTTCAAAAGGTAATTCAAGCTTAAAAATGTTTTAACTATTCTCTTAAAATAAGTAAAAAAATTATGTTGTTCTTTATAACCTTTTTGTTTTATTTTAGTCTCTTATTTTTGAAAATGTATAAAACTTTAGTTCTTGTGCCTAACTTCACCAATCTTATGTACATCTAAATTGTATTTTGATGACCAAAGTTTCAATTACATAAATAAACAAATGTTCAAAATAGGGAGAAAAATGAAAAATTCATCGTATTTTGGTGATTAGAAAACATATTTAGGCCACCAAAATATTGTTGTGAGAATTGGTAGCATGACACTCATTCAAGAAAAAAAACTTGAGTTCAATTTTGGGGTCTCCTATTTGAAAGAAAGTCCAATCCCATATAAAAAAAAAGAGATACCCCATTGCTGACTCGATGATTACTCCCATAATTGACCTAAGCCGTGGAATACCTTATGGCGGTTATTATTTATTAGAGGTTAAAGATTCAAGGTACAACAGTTTTTAGAATAGAAAAAATATATTTAGACCTATTTTGTAATGTCATGTAAATTTTTCTTTTTTTTTAAAGGTTTTACAAACTAGTGCCTTAATATTGATTAAAGAATCAATGAAATGAAAGCATACTTGATAATATAATAAGTACATTATTTTTTTCATATAAATTTATCATAAAGGTCCACATTAAACTAGTATAGATGTGTTCTTTTTTCCTTATGTAAAACGTTGTTTTTTGGATTTGCAGAAGGAAAAGAGATTGAGAGAGGTTTTAAGGAGTGGAAGTTGCATATTGAAGAAGTTCAAAAAGCATGATGAAGATGAAGCAGATCCAGTTCTCTACTTTTTCTCTCAAGTAGATTTGAAACTTGTTTGTAGAGTGTTGAATATGTCAAAGATAACGACTGATCAACTAGCATGGTGTCGTAGCAAACTAGACAAGATCAATTTTGTAAACCGTAGGATACATGTAGAACCATCATTCTTACTTTTTCCTAATTAATGATTAGATTAATTGCTAGATTAGTACATATGCTCCTTTATATTTAGGTGGTCATTATTGAAATAGTCAAAAATTTTGGCCTATGTCTAATTAACTAGTTGCTTGGCCTAAGTTGTACAATTAACTAGTGCCATGCAAATATTTTTAGATCAATATAGAGATTTAAATATGATTTTGCTTCTGTCACATGTCTATCGTTTTTGTTTTAATTCTTATGATTTTTTTTTCTTGTTTTTGAAGTGGTCGTTTTAGAAATATTTATTTCACTTTAGTCTTCGTTATTTAGTTTTTGTAATATATATTTCTCATTTTAATCCCTATAGTATTTATTTCTTAATGCTAAAATAAATTGATAAAAAAGTGTAGGGAGATTCATAAAAAAGTGTAGGAGATTCAAAAGCCACGCTGAAAACCAAACCGCAAATAAAATGACCCCTAATGAAAACTAAAGAGCAAACGACCTAACCAGAAGTCCAAAAAGATAACATGCAGACATGCTATTAGCCTAAAGAAGCGAGGAGCATCCGGTAAACATCACTAACGAGGACGCCATTGAAAGAAGGTCCTGAATCCTGATACCACACAACTTTTTCATGGAGTTCTATCGTTAAAGCAATTAACATTCTTAGTTTGGGATTCATTACACATGTGGGAAGAGGTGACACCTCCATTTGGTATGAAAAATGGCTTTTCCATGGTTGTCTTTGCGAGTAAGGTCCTCATGTTGAACAAGACGACATTAATCTTCATATCAAAGACATTTGTCACAACATGGTGTGGAACTTTGATATCATAACCACGTCCCTTATTCAAGATATGAAGATGGAGATTGAGAGTACATTTCAAAATGATGAATCTGATGACATCTTGGTGTGGGGGGGTCATCTATCTCGGGAACATGTACCACTAAATCAGCCTATTATCGGTTAGCCCTGGTATCAGGGCCTGATCCAAATGTGGTTATGAGTTGGTCTTGAATTTGGAAATTTGAACTACCTGAAAATGTTTGCCATTTTGTGTGGATTGTTATGCATCAGAATTGCCTACCAATAAAGTTTGGTGCGCTCATCATATATCTTTAGATGCTTCTTGATATATATAGATGTGGTGCATCATCAGAGACCATTTTTCCGAAAAACAATGGAGCTTTAGCACCAGTTCAAGTTTGATTTTCATAATGATCATATAACAAATGATCTTGAGATCTGGTTCAAGAAGCATGCGACCGGCCTATATAACACACCTTCTTATTGGATAATGGCTTATTTGGAAGTCTAGAAATGAGGAAGCTTTCTCTGACATTAATAGCCCCCTCTGATTTATTCTTAGCCAAATTTAATATCTTTATAATTCCACCAAGAAGATTTTTGGTGTTCATTCTCTTGTCCTTACTCCTAAATTGGTTTCTTGGCACCCTCCTCCAGATAATGTGATTAAAGTTAATATTGATGGTAGTTCGATTGGTAACCCTGGTAGATCGGGATTTTGGGGTCTCCTAAGGAATTCTTTGGGTGGTTGGATCATTGGTTTTGATGGAAGTTGTGGTTATACTACTAATATTAATGTGGAACTTCGTGCTATTTCTTATGGGTTACAAATAACTTGGGATCTCGGTTTTAGGGATATCGTTTGTGAGTCAGACTTTCAAACAACTTTGACTTTTATCAAAGGGCGGGGTCCTACCTACTCACCCTTGTGCTCATTTGAATGATAATATTCGTTCTTATATGCTGAGAGATTGGAAATTAGAATGTTGGTTTTGTTCATATCTTGTGTGAAGGGAACTCTTGTGCAAATTGGCTCGCTAAACTTGGCGCCTTATTTACTCATGAACTTAGGATCATCCCCCCACCTATCTTTCTCCTCCTCTATTGAGATATTGTCTAGCCGATGCTATAGGAACTCAGTCCCAGTTTTCTCTTCCATTTTTTTCATTAAGGGGTGGTTTTGGGTCAAATTTTGATCTGAAATCACCACTTCATCTCTCTCTCTCTCTCTCTCATTCGATATAAATGATTTTCACATAGATTTAAATTTTCTCTCTCTTGATTTCGTCGTCTTGTGCGGTGTTCATTTGATTCCTTTTGAAATATCAACTATTCAATCAATGATTTGAATGTTAACATTGCAGATTCAAAAATATGAATATTTCGATACAGAGTAGTCATATATTATTTGTAGGTATTTTATCGTTTTATATTATGAGTTAATTCAGAGATCCATCCGTTATATTTGTAGCATGTTTACTGATACACCGTATCAATTTAAATGAATAAATACCATTTCATTTCTATAAAAAATGAAATTATATTTATTGTCTATGGAGTGGATCTTTGACACAACCCGTGACTCACACACCAACCCGTGAGTTAAACAACCAAACAAGGCTTATAGTTTGGGCTTGACCCGAAACCCATAAGACAGAACCAAAACAAAAAGCCCAATAAATCTAGGGTTTTAAGAAACGCCACCATATTTATAGCCACAAACACAATACAACACGCCCCTCTTTCATTTTTCTAGGGTTTGTTTCATCACAACAACAACAATCACCATGGTTCAGAGACTCACATACCGTAGGAGGCACAGCTATGCCACCAAATCCAACCAGCACCGTGTTGTTAAGACACCTGGTAATGCTTTCTTTGTCAAATTGTTTTGTTTTTTCCGTTCTGATCTAGTTTATGATGTTTTTGATTTTTCTTAAAAATTGGATTTTTTTGTTGTTGAAGTGTTTTTTGATTAATTTGTGAAAATGGGTTTGTGTTATTTTAGGTGGAAAGTTGGTTTATCAGACAACTAAGAAGAGAGCTAGTGGACCTAAGTGTCCTGTTACTGGAAAGAGGATCCAAGGGGTATGAATCTCTATGATATTATTTTTTTAGATATTAATAATCTGTTATACATAGGATCTGTGATTCATTGTGTTGATTCTAGTTTTTGTTTGTATATGATGTTGTGAAAAAATGTAGATTGGTACATGAGTATTTATGATATGACTTTTGTTATTCACTAATGGTTTGTGTGAATTTGTCTGTGTTATGTAAAATAGGGGAAATATAGAATTAAAAATTGAAAATATTAGGATTGTTGTGTTTTGCAATTATTAATGTTAATTGGACGATGAACTTAATAAAGGAATGTAGTGGGAGTGGGAATCAGCTTTCACCATTTTGTTCAATGTTGATTTGTTGAACAGACCTATTATTTTCAATTTTCAAATCTACATTCCACCTATTTTACATAAGACGCATTCACACAAATCGTTGTGAATAATACAAGTCATTTCATAAATACCTCCCTTACAAAATTCCTTAACGTTGGTTTTTTTTTTTTTAGGATTGTCTTGTTTGTTGATTAATGTTAATCCGTGAGTGTGTTCTAAAATCAATTACTTTGTGTTTTTTTGGGTTTACTGAGGGGATGTTTTGAGAGTGAGAGTTAGCTTTTACTGTCTTTTATGCTTTATCTGATTGAAGTTTTTGTTCATCCTCTATTAAAGAAGAGATAGTTTGTTTTCTGCATTAATTCTGTGATGATTCAGTTTATTTGAAGACTTAAATAACTCAATTCACGAATTCAGCTGTGTTTGTGAAGTGAACTAGTGTAGTCCATCTGTTTTTTTAGGTAAAGGAGTTAAGTCCATTGTTATTGAAGATTTGTTAGCCTATGTTGAAACATGATAGATATAATAATCGATTCACTCTATTACCTTTGACATAGAATCATTAATTTCTATTATGACAAAATTTAAATGCAATTCTATTGAGATTGACACTGTTCTTATTGTGTTTCTCACCAAGTTGCAGTAATTTTTAATAAAAAATACCCTTTCAATATTAGTGATGACAGTTTATCTTGTTTAGATACAAACAACTAGAACACTGCCTATCGCGATTTGTCCACTGTATAATTTCAATGACACAACTCCACAACATTCTGGAAGGAACATATCATGTACTGTGTTACACTACAGAACCTTAAGCCTTTCCTACCTAACTTTTAATTTTCATTCAAAGATTTCATTGCCTTTTCTCCTTGATGGTCATGACCTGCTCTTTATCCTTAGTTTCAAGTTGATCACTGTTTGTTTCCTTCATTTCTACTAAGAATTGTTGATGATCATTGCGTATTCTCTTATCATGATTGTTCTGATCTGGACGTGTCGTGCAGATTCCACACTTGAGACCTACTGAATACAAGAGGTCTAGATTGCCTAGGAACCGCCGCACTGTTAACAGGGCTTATGGAGGTGTTTTATCCGGAGGAGCTGTTAGGGAAAGGTATGTTGCTCATAACATAATTACTGATTTATATTCTAAATTTTGAATATTGTAGTAAATTTTAACGCCATTCAATCTTTGTGCAGGATTATCCGTGCCTTCCTTGTTGAAGAGCAAAAAATAGTTAAGAAAGTTTTGAAGATCCAGAAAACAAAAGAAAAGCAAGCATCCAAGAGTTAAGCTGATTTTATCAATGGATGCAAAAAGTTGAAAATTCCTTTTGTTTAGATTTGTGCTCAAGAGTTTTGACTTTGAATGGTGTTAATTATGAATGTGGAACTTAATTTCAAATTGATTTTATGGAGTTTTCTGTTTTTCTTGTATTCTAGATTTTGTTATACATTGAGTATTAGATTCTGTTGTTCCAGTGCACATTTTAAATGGAAAGCCTCTACTGAAATGGTTTCTACTATCTTTTGCTATTTAGTTTGATATGATTGCTTGAAATGCTCATTTGAATGTGCTGTAGCTCTTGAAACTCAACGAATTATCTATTATTTTCAAATTTCAATGTTTAAAGAACAAAAAGGTTGCATTTCCAAAAAAAAAAATTTCCTTATTCATTTTGGCTTAAAATTCAACTTGTGTTGCTGGTCTTCCAATCTTGATTTTAATTTTGTGTTGTGCATCCGTATTTGTGGAAACTATACATTGAAGGGTTTGGGAACTTCATCAAATTAAATTGTTTGATTGAAAATTGCATGGACATGTTTTGGGAATTTGCCTTGGAAATCTAGAGCAAAGACTTTGCTATTTGAAACCTACATTTAACTTGTTACAATGTATAGATAAGAATTTGTAGGTATAAGCTTACTAAATATGACAACAAACTCCTTGATTTCATAGGGATGACATTGTATAAAAAAGATTGTCAGTTAATACACCCTTCAAGATTATCATGAATAATTGAGGGATGTAGTTGTCATCATTGTAGGATCTTCACAAGATGTTTGTAACTTGATCTTGAGAAACAAGAAAGCAATGAATCACCAAAATAGGATGATAATGTGTAATTTCTCACCATTCAAAATAAGAAACATATCTAGATTTTTTATGTTTTCTTCTCATTTTGAATAGTGGGATGTTACACAACTCTTTCATGTGATTAGTCATACATGAGAGGATCCAATTGCCCCTAGATTGTATATTGCATGGAGAGCAATTGAGGTAGGGCATGATGTTTGCCATTGAGATGTCACTTAATTTTTTGTTGAAAGAGAAATCACTATTTGTTTCTTACCTGCCCTACCAAAAATTCCTGCTCTTAGTTGGAGGGTTTTGGTATAATATTTGTAAAGGAGTTAGCTTGAAAGTTATCATATATCTGCACTCAACGAGGTTACATGTCTGGCTTGGTTCCTTGAAGAGTTTTTCCAAAAAGTTGCTAAAAATTAATGAGAGAAATTGGCTCAAAGCATTGATTCTCAAATGGTCGTGAATGAATCTTCTCCTTCTCTTTTCTCTTCTGATTCTCTATCTCTCTTCAATATAAAAAAACAAAAATATAATAATCTTACCATCTCTTAAATAAATAAAAAAACAAAAATATAATAGAGAGAGAAAGAGAGTAAGATTAATGTATACTACGTGTTAGAGCCTTAGAGGACATCCTATATGCTTAACTTTTTATGAACCAAAAGAAGAAATTTTTTATGTTGAAAAGATTTATATTTTAATTTTTTAAAAGTGCCTTACTTGTTAGTATTTTATTTGTATATATTGATTAACCCATATTCAACGCTAGGTGTGTGCATAGAACAATCAAGGCAATGCACCCTCTTCCTCTTCTTCAAGACAGTGTCTCCAGATTTTTATATTTGAGATCTAATACAATATCACCCTTAGTAGTAGTCTAAACTAGGGTTGTTCTTATGTTAAATCAATTGTAGTTGACACACATGGTTGAACTTTTTGTTCATAATAGATTCAAGTAATACGTAAATTTTACTATAAATTCACAACAAAGTTGATTGTTCTCTCCGACGTTGCATGGAATTTGTATCTCATAACCAGAGCCGTCACTAAGAAACTGGAGGCTTGGCTTTCATAATAAAAATAGGTCCTTAATAAAAAAACGCACAATTTTTTTAAAAGATTAATCTTTTATTTAAATTGAAAATAACATTCGTATAATGATTATTAGCCACCGAAATCAAAATTAGCAATTATTTTTACTAAAGACATATTTATTAACTTAAAACTAGAAACATGGAACATTATTTTTTACTTAGAAATTGAAACATGAAACATGTTTATTTTTCTTGTTTGAGTGGGGGTGGGATATTGAGCAACAATTTTTTTCCTTGAAATCCAGCTCGGTTGAGCTCTTTGCAACTCCCAAAGAACAACCCTGCTCATAATCTAAATACTCCTCTATAAGTAAAAAAATTGTTTTACAGAATACATATTCTCAATGTTCACCGCAGTAAACCTATTTTAAAACTATTGAAGTTGTTTTGTTTTTTGAATATAATTTTTTTTTTTTGAGTATGTTAAAAAAATTGGATCCTTCAATTGCTTCTACCCATAGCTCAGACTACTTAAGTTGTTTATCAAACACTTAATAAAATAACTCAAATCGAAGATAACTTGAGGCTAATGAGATAAATTTAGAACCTTATTGTCTTTTTTATCTTTTATAAATTTTTACATGCATTTAAAAAAGTTTATTTAAATTTGTCCAAAAGAAAATATTTTAGCCTGTGGTGATCAATTGCCCCATTATCAACAACGTGCATACGCCCTTTATCACCGTAAATTTTTATATTATATTTGTATTTTTTTGGACTGCAGATTTATTATCAAAGTTTTAATCCAGTAACTATAACATTTTCCTCTCAATACATAATATAACTTCCCCATTCAATTTCTTATAGTAGCTGATCTCAAATAATATTTTATGTACTTTAGTAGTAAAATAAGATCTGGAGAAAAGAAAAATAACAATTTAGGGATAAGAAATAAAATAGCATGAAGAAATAAATTAGTACTATAGCTTATTTTTTTAATAGTTTTGTCTGCTCAAAAAAAAAAAAAGAGATAAAAAAAAAAAAAAAACTATATATATATATATATATATATATATATATATATATAAACAAGTAAAAAATACAAAGTTGTAAAATAAAGAACAAAAAAAAATGAAAAAA
>Ga0228710_1006120_pt1 | contig 18421 bp, 10 predicted proteins | sample MedpolnodulmetaG_FD_177995 | JGI IMG/M metagenome (GOLD analysis project Ga0228710, IMG submission 177995) | Root nodule microbial communities from Medicago polymorpha collected in Santa Monica, California, United States - pink nodules | ecosystem: Host-associated > Plants > Roots > Nodule...
AACCAAAGAACATACTTGTTGATGACAATTTGGAGCCTATTATAGCTGATTTTGGCACTGCCCTACACAGGAAGTTGTTTGAGGATTCTTATAGTCATTCTGAAACCAGGAAAATGCTTTCATCGCGTGTTGTTGGTACCCCTGGCTATATTGCACCCGATAATTTACTATTCATTCATATTACTGTTGAATCTCATCACCCTTTAATTGCCAATAATAGTTTGATTTCTAGGATGTGGTGATGAGTTTGTTTTCCAACACAGATCAGAGGTAGAGTTGTGCAAGATAGTATTTCTCTAACATGTTTGCCTTGTCATCTGTGACAGAAAATGCTTATGATATAGTACCTGGAAGAAAGTCTGATGTATATAGCTATGGAGTTATTTTGCTCGAGCTCATAACCAGAAAGAAATTATTAGTTCCCTCTATGAATGATGAGGCGAAGGAGACTCGCATACTGACCTGGGCTAGATCTGTATTGCTGGAAACAGGCAAAATCGAGAAGATTGTCGATCCCGGCCTTGCAAGTGCATTTCCCAATTCAGAAGTACTAGCTGAGCAAGTCAATGCAGTGCTTTCATTGGTATTACAATGCACAGAGAAGGATCCACAAAGGAGGCCGACCATGAAAGATGTTATTGGCTTTTATAATAAGAACTTGTTTAAGCTGAGGAGTGATAAGGTGCAATATTGTGATGGACTTATAATTAAACTATTGGGAAATGGTAAGATTTGGTCTGAAAAATTTGCCAGCGTAGCGAATTTAGTTGTTCTGAAAATAACCTATGCTTGGCCTAGTTTGATCTTCCTTCCCACTATCACTGGACCAATACTTACCAAACCTTTCAATTGGTTATTCCTATCATGTTGGGGTCAATATAGGTACCTTCAGAAATCCTTGTACTCGCAGATCAAATCACACTACTCTATAAGTACCAATAAACTAAGGTCACTGTCCAAAAGGAAGAGAGAGCTTAAGGAAAAATTGATGTGAATTGATGGTGGACTGCATGTGCCAATGCCAGCCACAGATTATTTGCAAATTGTACCAGGATTTATGTGTACAATATGGTTCTATATCCGAAAAACATCAATAACATACAAGTTTAATCTATAATTTCCAAAGGCCAGCCATAGTTAACTATTGTCCATTATCAAATTTTGCCAACTAATCTAACCTATAGTGCTGATATGTCAGTTTTAGGTTAAAAAAATCTCTCTCTATACCCATGCATACCTCTTCCTCCAAGAATTACCTTTGTTTCATATAGGCCAAACATGATATGCGGCGTTTCTGGAGGTTTGCTTTCAAGCTTTTGATCCATATACACAATTTTGGCACATGTGAGTAACTTTAGTCATTTTGTACTTCCATTATGAACTTGGACTCTGGCATGTGATAATGTTTGATTGAAACAGATGGAATTTCGCTAATGTTTCCATAATTTGATAATTTGTTCATGTCATTCTGTTTTGGTTGTTTCATGTACTACAACTAGGTGGTGCATCTTTGAGTAAATATACGTCATGGAAAAAAATGTCTGCAGATATAATATGATTTAAATGTTTCCCTATAACATATATATGTTATCTTATTAATTAAAGGGTATAAACATGCTTTTATTGTTGTAGATATAATAAGTATATGATACTTAAAAATCATACACCTATGAAAGAGTTTATGTCTACAATAAAACATGGGAAATGATATTTGTACAATCACACTCTTTGAAGCCTTAAGAAAGATAAAATAAAATAATTGATTAGGATTTTCACCCATTTACAACATTTGACCAGGTTTTTGTGTTGGATTTTCATTATAACAGCATTAGAATTGTATCATAGAGGCAAAAAATTTAAAGCGCATGCTCATGTTAAGATTATACAAGAACCTTCAAGCTAGTGGTTGGTCTATAATTTTGTTATCAAGAGAGTCAGGAACACACCAAAATGTCACCATCAATCATCTTGTTGATGCTTGATTTAGAGGCTGGTCTTCATTGATATGAGGTATTAAGTTCCACATCTATCCTAGATAATTGTTGAAGAGAAATCACAAATGTTGTTTTTAAGATATCAAAAGTTTCTTCTTTTCTTTAGTTTGAGAGCGAGAGATAGTCTCGCGAAAAATTCACGACCATATATTTACCAAAGTACCTTGACAAAAGCTATACTTTAAAGCTTCAATAAAATTATCCACAAAGTATATTTGACATGTTTATATTGCTATCTTTGGACCAAATATACACAAAGTTTGTGACTGAGAGCCACATTTTAAGCCACCAATATGTTCTGTTTTTGCAGAGCAGAAGGTGAAGATTCTACCAAAGCAAATGAATATTTTTCTAGACAAAGGAATGTGATGCAGACAAAGGGGTTCAGGATAAAAAGTATCATAAGCACAAAGCAGTCATGTGGATATTTTGACTGTTGCAGATGCAGGAATGCGAAAAAATTTGTTACCAGATCCCCTATGTGACATGTTTAAGCCTCAAAGGAGAGCATAGATGCTGGATACTAGTTTCATCCTATAGAGTTTTTGGTTCGACTATAATTTTTGCTGTATATTAAAAAGGAATTTGTATCTATGTTTGGGTGAGTGTTTGCTCACCACCACGGCACAATGGCACGCGATTTCCTCAAGCTTCAAAGTGTTGCTTCCACTTCCACACCGACGTGGTTTCCTGCCTCGGTTCTAAGGGTTTCAGACGCGGAACCAAACACATGCTTGTAAATTTGATTTTAAACGATCTCAATTTTGTAAAATAATTTTAATTAAAAGTGTACTTCAACTAAGATTAAAATAGAAGTTTATGGTTACATTACAAATAAATATTACATCTTCCCTCAAAAAAAAAAAATATTACCTCTAATAACATTTCAGGCCATGATATCACTAATTCACTACATGCTCAAAAAAAATTCTATATTGTGCACATTGGACAGCAAAATTTATTTCAAACCACACATCTAATTTACACAAATTTAAAGCAACTCATACCTTATTTTATCTAAATTCAAATAATTCATTATTCAAAAAATGAAAACTTCTCATGGCAGAAAAATAAAATGAAAACTTCTCCAAAAGAGACCCTGTTACAACTTGCACAAAACAAAAGAATCTGTATTCAAACTTCATTGAGTCATTAACTCAAACACAATTCACAATACTTCTCTACAGAACAATAGTACAAACTTTCTGTTTCTTTTGGTTTCATAAACCAATCTAATTACAAATCTTAAAACCCAATTAACCAATCATTATCACTAAACACCAAAACTTAAACAACATTAACACTAAACACAAAGCTAATCAACAACAAACCTGAAGAACAATCAGCAACAAAATGAAACCCACATTCACCAATCTTTTCCATCCAGAAGAGAAATCAATCTTATCATACTTTGTCGAACCATTCGGATACAAAATCCCCCAATTCCTTCCATTTCCAGCACCTTCCTTATCAAACAATTCATACAGATAAACTCCTTTCACTCCGTCTTTCAACAACGGCGTTCCGGCACCGGACTTCAAATGCTTCACCAATCCCTTCAGATAAATCCCCGCATAAGCCGAATTCGCATCAAGCTCACTCCCAGAGCTAGGCCATCCCGTTTCCGTAACAATCACCGGAATCGTTTCGTAACCTTCCAGCGCCATTGCTGAAACCACAGCATCAACCATAATATCAAAGAGGTTTTTATAACGAACTCCGGTGGTGAAATCGTCACGGAAGTTAAACGGATGTTCTTGAAAAAGCGCGATTCCGAGAGGAATCTCAGGACGTAAACGGTAGAGATTGTAGGGATAAAGATTGATCAAGAAAGATGAATTAGTATCGGAGAGAAATTGGAGAAGAGGTCCGATTAGGTTAACGCCGGGAAGTTCTTGAAACGCGGCGGAGGAAGGTGGAAAAGGGGAAGTTATGGCGGTGACGAAGGAGAAGGAAGTTGAAACGGAGATTTTGCGGATGCCGAGGTCGCGAAGGGAGATGTGAACGTTGGAGATGGCGGGAAGGAGGTTGTTGATGGATTCAGGGTAAACGTCGGTGAAGGCGTTACCGACGGAGATGGTGGTGATTTTGGCGCGTGGGTAGAAAGGAAGCACGTGAGTGTAGATCCATGCACGTGCGATGGAGCGGTTAGTGGCGATGGGAGTGACGAGGTAGTTGGGGATAGTGAGGAAGAGGGAGATGTTGGTGTAGAGAAGAGAACGGATTATGGATGGGTCGGGTTCTTCGAGACGGAGGTGAGTGAGTTTGAGGTTTTGCATGGCGGTGGTGATGCGGTCAGGTGAGGGTGGTGATGGTGGTGGTGGTGAGTCTTGGCGGGTGGTGGAGGAGTATGTGACGCCGATTGTGGGGAGGGAGGTGGTGGTTGTTGGGAGGAGAGAGAGAAGAAGGTAGAGAGAGAAAGTGGTTAGAGAGATCATGAAGTTACTGTGAGGAAACATGATGGTGGTGATTCTTGGAAGGTGATGAGAGAGAAAGGTTTTTGAAGGGTTTATGAATTGTGATGAATTGGTTAGTTAGTTTAGTTTAGTTTAGTTACAGAGAGAGAGAGAGAGAGAATTTGGAATGTGGCGGGAACGTGATTCTTGTTTCTTTTTTGCTTTTCATATTAACTGTAACTATATATCAATGTACATATCTATATATAATGAATCATATATTATACTGCTACTATATACTACTATTAATTGATTTCACTCAAGTTTAATTCTCTAGTTATGTACCAACTGTTTGAATCACCTAGTGTATGCAATGTCTGCACTCAGTCACTAATTTGTTTTCTCTTTCACCCCTCTACCCTTCTTCTTTCACCAACCAACTAACTAATCAATAACTACCACATTGAACCCTACTTTAATTGTCAAATGTAGTTGTCTTTGGTATTACGATGACTATATCATAATCACAGTGATCTAATCACTGTGATTTTGCAAAAGTTACAAAATATAGCTTTTGGAAAATCATGGAGGATCACCGTGATTCTAGCATACACATTGTGATACTAAACATATGTTAAATGTTTTCTAGTTTCAGCTTCTTTAATATGGGTGTGTTACCAATCCTTAATCGAAAAGGTACATGAAAATAATTGAGTTTGTTAAAAGAATTTTGTTTTGATAAATTGTCTGTATAGAGAATTTACGTAGTAAAAAAATCATATCTATGTCTGTGACTTTAAATGTGGTTATGAATAAAGGGAAATAGTTGTCGTGATCGGACGATTTATAATAGAGTAACAGTGTAAATATATTTACAGTAATAGATATATGAATTAAATTCTTCTGAAAATAACAACTATAACGTGACATCACGCAGACCAAAAGAACTAAGAGTTTTAGAGTTGAAAAATATAAATGTATTATATTTGAACAACTATCTCTTCACCGATGCAAAGAATTAGAGTTAATTGGCCTTAACTCCCAAAATGCATGGATGTAAATTGAATGCATAGATGGAAATCGAATTTGTTGTTCAAAATTTTAACGCATTCACACAGTCAACATATATGTGACTGTTGAATCAAGATCGGACAATTCATATTTCAATGCAAGTTTCAATTTCTTTTAAAAATAAAAATACCAAACCTAAAATTTAGATCATCCAATCTTGTTCCAATGACGACAAATATACTTTTTGTGTGAATGCTAGCAACACACATTATAACACACATTTTTCAACACACTCTTTTTGATTGGTTAAAATTTACATGAGACCCACCAAAATTATATGGGACCCACATGATTTTGTGGGGCTCATGTGAATTCTAACCAATCAAAGAGAGTGTGTTGAAAAGTGTGTGTTAAAATGTGTGTTGCTGACATTTCATCCCATGCATGTAATAATGGTCCTCGCCATGGTTCCAAAAATAGTAGTAAAATGTAAATGAATGGAGCTTCCACTTCTTCATGTCAAGACAGGTCGAGTTGTGATCAAAGCGTAAAGAGTTATATCTTAAATTGTTTGTAATAGCTAGCGTATATTCAGTTAAAGATGAGTCTTGACATAGATTAACTTGGGGATGGACCATATCAATGGTCTTTTTTGAGTGTGCAAACTATATCTTCTAATGTATCTGCCCCATTCACAGTCAAAATAAGTAATTTTATTATCAATATGTCTTACTCTTTATGTGTGTCTAAAGTTATACATACACACTTGTAAATCACAGTTTCAAATTTATCAGCAATCGTTGGTCTTTCTCTAGTGAAAATCAATAGGCTAAACTCATGAATGATGCTCTTATTGAACTTTCTTTTTCAACAATTTATCAACCTAACTTTGCCCAAAATAGAAACAGAGAGATACTAAATATGTTTAAATTAGTGTTTTATAGATTAATTTATTCAAAAGATTTTGAACATAAACAAAGCACTCCAGAGATACAAACATGTCACCAAATAATTACTATTGTAATTTCTAGTTTTGAATAGAAAATGTCTCGCCAGACCATAAAACTACACTGCCTAATTGGGTACTATATACTACAATAAAAAAATACGGATTTTCTATTCAATAAACAAATTTAAGCATTGTAAATAACAAATGAGTAGAGATCCAATTATACAACTCTTTCTTCAAGAATAAATGACTACAAGACATTCCTCAGTATGCCAACATGGGTATAGTACAAAGAGCATTCCCTTACTGGAACTTGGTACCATGAGCTATTTCTGGACAGTTGCTAATATAATGGGGAACCCCTTCAATGAGGCTTTCTATGTGGGGCCAAAAGAATTCTTATATAGAGATTGTAACATCCTGATTCTGAACAATTTTGTCTCATAGAATCTTGAAGTTGTCGGTACAAAGTATTGAGAATTCACTGATGAATTCTTATATCAGAATCACTTGCTTCTCTTTTTGGCTTCACTATAAAGTACAACTCCAAGGACTGTGAGTGAATAACCCATCATTCCAGTGACTGAAACTGGGTTTCTGAATATTAAAATTGAAACTACAACTGCTACTGCACCTTTAGCATTCCCAAGTACCTATATGAACAAACTCTTGGATTAGTAGATAAACATCGACTTACATCATTTTAAGCAAATATATCAAATACTAAACTACATGATAATTGCACATTTGAATCATACTCATTGAACTTTTCCTGGTCTAGAATAGGTGTAGGGAAAAAAATTACATTTTCATTTGTTACTTAACATCAAACCCTACAAATTTTACAACAATGGTATATCTACTAAGCAATTCAGCAAAAAAACAATTGCAGCAGCCGGCTTTTGGCCAAAGAAATCTAATGATCTAAATCAGTAAAACCCGAAATGTCATGGAACAAAGAATACTGATGGCAACTCTACGTCAGATAATTGCAATTACAAACAAAATTTTACTATAAAAAATTGACATCCGTAGCTCTAGGTTCTTGTGATGTCAAGCAATACAAATATTTGAATATATAAGCAGCATTCCCTGAACCTCTTTTCCAAGAGGTTTGAATTAATTATGAAATAGAAACTGAAAAACGATTTAGACATGAATTTTAAGAAACTTGTTTATAACAATAGAAAAGAGTTAGGTTCCAACTAAAAAGACAGCAGGCAGGCATGTTTGTTTGAGTAAATATATAAATTTAACAAAACAATTTGCATGACCGTATGAAAAGGGAGGCATACCTGAAGGGTGAGAGCACTGGTATGTTTTGTGACCAAAAAATTGGTCAGATTGACAAAATATGCAAGTGAGGAATTGAACAGCAGGTACCAAATGATCTTCACATCATCTCTGGCAAGAGCCAACGTGATGCCGATCACATTTTCTTCCATATAGAGTGTAGCGGGAAGAAGGAAAACAACAGCCATTGGAGCCATGTAAAGTAGAAGGTTCATAGAATTCAGCTTCTCCCTAAGAAACAACAAGGATGTCAATACCCATTTATTATATAACTTGACAACAGAAGAAAACAAAGTAATGAGGTAAATATCATGTTACTCATACATACCCTTCAGATGAAAGCAAAATTCCTTGTAACACTGTTTTTAGGGCTCGTGCCGCAGTAGCTGCTACACATATTATGAACCCAAACAAATGGAAGCTTGGTTCACCCTGTAAGCAAAGAAAGAAAAGAATAGCAAATGCATCAGAAGCCATAAAGATTCTTATTTTTATAGTTTGGTTTCAAAAAATCCATCATCAAAACACCAAATAAGTCCACCAAAAACAGAGAACGCCACACAATATGAACATATCAAGTTCCTATTGATAAAGATTTGGTCATTTCTTACACCTATTAGCTCAGATCCTAAGACAAACTTAAATCAGATATTTCACTGATTATGAAAGTAGAGATTCTTATGTACACAATGGAAGTAATAAATCAATCTTTCACATGCCACTCCATTGCTCATAAAAATAATTGAACTAGATCTGTATGGTTGCAAAATTACCAATAGCTAGAATCGGCACAAGCAATAAATTTCAAGATACTAATGACTTTTGATAAGTGGCAAGGACCATAATTTTGTTTAATCTGATTCAAGTGTTTCCCTTTAAACAGGATTCTAGCTCTCAGCTTTAAAAACAAAGTCTAAGACCGCGATTTGGGCACAATGTGGAGGTTTTTATACCCTTGCAACTAAGGTTAAGGACACATATGTACTAAGTGACTGTGGTTCTCTGCACTTTGAAGGATCATGACGCAACTGTGACTGCTATTTAAAACCTTGATCTAGCTTCTGTATACAAAAATCCCGAAAACATAAATAAAATGGTCAACCTCAAGTGGTTAATGAACTCTCAAATCGATCAAGAGCACCCCAAGTTCAGTTATATACTGGAATAGTCATTGACCAGACTTTTTTAATTGAGAAATGGACTTTTACACAAAATCTAATGTCAACACCGTATACATGTATCGTGTCCCGGTGTCAGACATGTGTCGTGTCCGATACTGACACGACACTGACGCATATAATCACACTAAATTATGTGATGTTCTCAAATTATTAGTGGTGTCGGCGTGTCAGTGTCCATGTCGTGTCTGGTGTCCGTGTCTGTATTCGTGCTTATACTCCTTATTTCTCTCTCTCTCCTCGGATCCGAGGTCCACACACATTGGTAAATTACACAATTGTTTCTGAATTACAAGGGCCCTCTAGGATCAAGACAAAAATAAAAATAAAAATATTACTCCATTTCATTTATTGTGATTAATGCACTAACAGAATCATTCCAAAACTGTTCTAGAATATACTCTCTACCGTCTTAAATATAAGGAAAAGTCAAAACAAATTCAACTCAAATTTGGAATAAATACCTTTTAATTTTTGCTTACATTTTTTTAGAGGATTTTTGCTTACTTGATAACGTGATACTATAAATTTGATTTTCTTAAGCAAGGGACTTACCCAACAATAAAAAATTACAAAAGCTAATCCAAAAACATTTCCCATACCCCTAAATGCAATTTATAAACTTTCATCACCGACAATATGTGATCACCGACACATTTCAATCAAACACGAAACCAAATTGAATAAAAAAAATAAAAAAATCAATAATGAAGAAAAAGTGATTATTATGTACGTGTATAAAAGTTTTACACATGCAGTTAAAAGATAGAGACTTACCCCACTAGCAATGACAACACCAGTAACAACAGGAACAAGAGCAAGATAAGTAAGCCAAGCCTCTCTTTTGAGCGTCATAGCATAAGCAAAAACCGCAGTAAAAAACGGTGTAGTGGCACCGATAGCTTGATTAAACGACACAGGAAGGTACCGTAACGAAACATTACCAAAAACAACGGAAACACAGAAAATAAAACTCAAAGTAGCGATCTTAAAGAATTGAAGACGAGAACGCATGAATTGCATTGGAACCATTTTGAACCAAGCGATTGCAACGTAGCTGAAAAGAGAACATGCTGTCATGTGACACATGGTGAGGAAAATTGGGTATTTGAAACCGTAGTTTGAAAGGAGATACTTGTTTAGGAGGAGGACACCTATGTTGGAAGAGTACCATGCTGAGATTAATGTTATTGTGAAGGTTTTGCTTGATTCTTTCATGGTTTTCGGAATTATTGGGTTTTGTTCATGGATCTGTGAAGAGGAATGGGTTTGTTAGAAGGAATTAAGGGAGAAGAAAGTGTTTTAAAAGCGTATAAAAGACAAAAACGATGTTATTGTATGAGTGAAGGAAAGGTAAACGGAACGCGTATACAAACGGGGACTTGGACTTAGTTGATTTCCATTTCCCCGCACTTTCTTTTTTTTTCTTAAGTGTTGAGATGTGAAATATAAAATGATGAAGGTGTCAAGAAAAGGAGGAGACACGGAATCAAAAACAACAAATACGCATATATAAAGAGTATTAGGTGGGGAAAAAAAATAATAAAACATTCAACTGTAGTATATACATATATTTAATAAAAATATATGATATTAAATATATGTATATTTCTAAAAGGAAAAATATATCTCATTGTCTGTTATAACGTGGTCAACCCTTAATTTTACTTGAAACTTCAAAGATGACTACATTAATCGTCTTTAAAATAAAAGTTTATAATAAGAAATGAGTCGAAAGTGTATATTAAGTTTTCACTTTTTTTAAAGAAGGCTAGACCGAGTCGAAAGTGTGATTTATTAACAAAAATATAAATTTTCAAATGCATAATACATGCATGAGATTTAAGAAGTTATAAGATATATACAAAATAATAAGAAATTTTAATGATATAGGAAAGATGAGTATCTTGAATCTTGCTAGAAAAAGACTAGATTAAAACAACTTTTAAATAGCAAAGGAAGAAAATATGAAGAAAAAAAAATACAATTTAGGAAGATGAATTTATAATGAAATCACAAGTAGTGAATCGTACGTAGTGACCCAAAATGTGCAAACAAAATTTAGAGTATGAGTCAAAAAAATTAAGTAAAATTGCAATGAAGAATCCTAATTTGGGTGAAATTTTTTAAGTGACATATATTTTTGGATGAAATATTCAATGTAAAATATGCATGTTTCAATATATGCAAATTCACACGTGATAAAAAAAAATCTGTTTTAAGTTTTTGTCAATAAAAAGTTATAATTTGAAGTGTGAGGATGAGATGAGTTAAAAAAAAAATGAGAATGGAATTCTAAATTAGAAATTTGGTAAGCAAACAAAGAATGGAATCGCATTTGGCGCAAGGAGAGGACAGGGGGAATTGGGATTGGGATGGTAAAGCCGGTCCAAACGCCGCCTTGTTTGTTTTTCTACAAACAAATTAAAGGGGTACGAGTGGCGCAATTAGTGCTTCTGCAGCAAAACCTGTTAGTGAGGGTAGAAAATAAAATTCGTTTCATGCATAAAATACTCATTTTGAAACTATGATATGGGTCCCCAACCCCAACCAAGTTTGTTTTGAATTTTTATTGGATGCTGCCAAACCATTTTGACCAGTAATCGATAACTGCTTCTTGGTTTATATTTCATCTAATTACTATTATAACAAATATTCATTTTTTCGTATTTATTGAATAACTTTTTATTTTTGAGGGAGTATTTATTGAATAACTTATATATTTGATATTAATTCAATAAATTTTAAAAAAATTATTTGTTTATAATAGTGACCGTAGAGAATGCCCGATTAAACGATTTCATCGGCAAAAAAAATTTTTTTTGGAGAGTTTTAGGTTGGAGATTTTAAAAGAGCTAAATTTATATTTTAATTTATATGATATTTAAATAATATTAAAAAAACAATATGACAAATCATTATAAAATATTTCAATCACACTTTTTCATTTTTAAAACAAATCTAAAGTGTATTTAATTTAAAATCCAAACTCGCAAATAAAGTATCATGGTCTTTTCCATGTGCTACATGGATTATTGCAATAGGGCTTTAGGTATAGCTCGTTTGAGATTGTATTTTTTTTTTCTTTTCCACTTTATAAAAAGAAAAATGCTCACGATTTTATTAGGTACGCCGTAAGTGACGCCTATTTTTGGTTGAAGTAATAAGTAGCAATAATATTAATATCTAACAATATGCATGTGTGGGGGATGAGTTCTTCAACTTGGACGTGATAAGGAGACAACTATAAGTTATCTAGACAAGGACAAGGACTTAGCGTTGAGAATCACATTGCTTCCTTCATTTGCATTAACATCACATGGAAATTGAGACCAAATGCTCACTTTGCACTTAACTTTTGTGATTGCTATGTCAAACTATCAATAATATCATATTTTTTTTGGTTACATTCAATAATCTCAATATTTAATAATAGTAGTAGTAGTAGTATAAAATGTGAGTTAGTTTCCTAAGAAAAAGAAAGGAAAAGAAATCACGTGAGCCGTGAGCTAGTTAAAACGTTGAAGTCCCGTATCAAGTGTGCAAAAGTATAGATGGCTAATTTACTCAACATCTAATAAAATTAATCACATGAAGTAAATTTAGATAATTTTTACTGCACTTACAAGTTTATTTATGAGGTTAATTATTATTGGTTGTTGAGTAAATTATCCACAATTTTTAAAAAGAAAAAACAATTTTCACAACCGTTTTTTCCATATAAAAATGTTTAACTATAGAGTGTCATTTGACTTCAAAAGTAAAATTTAAGAACCTACGTGAATATGTTGTCTATAAATTTATTTGGTTACGTGCTCATTTATTTTGGAGCAAAACAAAAAACAAAATTACTTGGTGGGCGTCTCCCTAGTACGAAAAATTCCTAATACGTGAATGTGTGTTTACCTTACCGTTCATTGACTTTATCTTGCCTAACAAATTAAACTTCGGGTTTATTTTGACTTTGTATCTTGCTATTTAAAGTTAGGTATAAAAATAATATCCTTTATTTTCTTTCTCCCACCTCATTTGATTCTCGAAATGCAATAACACAGTGTTAATGTTAAACGTTAAGCAGTTAGAGGTTTTGAGTTGAAATATGAACAATAGAGTAAATATTAATTTAACAACTAGTTAATAACATTTGTTAAAAAATGATTAATATTAGGTTTACCATCAATAAAATTATAGGTTTCATCCAAAGAACTTTGTTCAAAAGTTAGGTTTAAAGAAGGAACCTCATTCAAAAGACTAATCTATTTAGTTCGGAGAATTCTTCTAAGTGAAACTCCTATTAATGCATCAATAAAAAAACATAAATTTAGATTTTACGGGAAAAAAATGTTAATAGAGACTATTAACTATTTAAATACCAGAACTTTTTGACTTACAAGTTTTATTTTATTTTTCAGGTATTGTTCTTAATATTGGACATCTGCCAATCAGAGGGTATATACAATACTATTGCATCTCCATTCACGCATAACCCAAAGATTATATTACGGGAAAGAAGAAGAAAAAAATCTACCTAAAAAATGAAGAAATAAAAAAGAGGGTTTCACTCATTCAACGGAGAGAACATGTCAATAAAGGTTGCATAAAGTGTAAGTTGTTGCGACCATGCATGCACGGTTTGATTTGATCATGAAGTCAAGAAATTATGTCAACCCAAAATATTTTCCATTCCTTACTATTCACATAAAGTTCATTGGAGTGTCCTCATTTGAATATTACTTTTTTTTAGTGGGGTACCGGGTGAAATGCCCATCTAATGCTGCTATGTTTTCATCATTGAGCCTCAATATCTTTGATCTTCAAACACATTTGTTTTTCTTAAAAGTAGAAATGATATTTTTTGATTTCTTGTTAAGCAATAGCCACGTTTCTGCTCTCCAAATCAACTTATTCGGAAACAAAGAGCACATGATTCATGAAAGTGTATAACTATGGTCAAAATACTGGCAAGAAGATTACCAACAAGGTTAATAGATTGATAAGCCTATAGAATATTGATGAAAAAATTGTTGGAAAATAATCTAGACAGGGTCTCAAGTGAACACATCTCAATCATATCAAGTTTCTGAGTTTCTTCCAATGTTGTTACCGAATTAGATACTTTAACTAATGCACCTGGAACTCAACGTAGCATTTTCCAAAAATTAACATCTTTAAACAACGGAAAATGCTTGTTCTTGCATAAGAGTCAACATGATGTGCATAACAACACGGCGCACACGTGTATGTAATATGTTACGAGTCCCATTAAATTTCATCCAAGTGGAGACAGGTTCGAAGAAAAAACCTTATCCAATGAGAGGATTAGCCTTGAAAATTACTTGGAGCTGAGTAATTATAGGCGAGCGTTTTTTGTTTTAATCCAATTTTACGTTAACACAAGAACCAAATTAAGAGGGGCTCAGATTAACAAAAGAACCAAATTAAGAGGGGCTCAGATTAGGACCAAACAATACAGTGCGAATGGATTAGTACTCAACAAAATAAAAACATTCGAATTCAACATCCTAGAAAAAGGAAATCTTCTGTTCAGAGCTACAAAAAAAGACCAAAATGCCAAGACAACCAAAACAGGATAAATAAAAACTTTGATGACCTATCCAACTGCTGGCCGTAGGTACCACCAAAAATCTGCAAAGACAACGAAAATGCAAAGATTAGGCATGCAACTTACAGGTCTATTAGAATAAGAGGATGATTCTAGGGCCTTATACCAAAATGCAAAGATTAAGCATGCAATTTTCAGTCATTATAAAGTGCACTAATGGTCATAAATTGGTACATTACAGAAATAAGTCACTTGACAGTTAATGTGCAATAACCTCAATTAGTCGTAAGATTTAGAACAGATACTACCAAACAAAAATGTAGAGTGCCTAAAAATTTAGAACAGGCACCAACTAACAAGAAATTATCTAAAACCTATCATCTCAACGTACGGAATCAATATACATTTTAATTAAAACCAACAAGCAAACAACAAGATTAAGCTAACCAATATACCAAATGAGGTGTGAAAGCCAGAACCAACCACGCCCTCTATCTTTCTATGTGCAAAAGAAGTATAATTACTAAAAAGTAAGCAGAGCTTTTACATAACATTATAAATTAATTATCCAAGAATGTAAACCAGTCACATTGGAGAACATCTCCATGAATAAAAGAGAAGCCTCAAGCAGAGAGGTTTTACACTTGCTATATGCACAGATAAAATCCTGGAAACAATTTTTGTTAGACAATGTTTCCAAGAAGAACTAAGTGCAGTATTGGATCTCCAGAAAGAGATCCAACAATCAATTTTAATTTTTTTAAAAACAGTAATAGGAAGGAGAGAATACAGACAACATAAGATAAAGGTTCAAGCAGAACCAAATAAAAATGTGAGCCTATTACATTGGAGCACATCTCCATCACCATAGATAAAAGAGACGTCTCAAGCAGAAAGGTTTTTCACTTGATATACGCACAGATAAAATCCTAGAAACAATTTTTGTTAAAACAAATGTTACCAAGAAGAACTAAGTGCGATTTTCTCACAAATGATCAATTTTGGACACAAAACAAACACTATTTCAATTTAATGAGAAAGGTCATGCAGAACAGTTCTAGCAGAAACAGTTCATGCAGAACAGGTCATGCAGAACAATGGTCTGCCAAAACTAGATAAATTTGTAAGCCAGTTTTATTGGAACACATCTCCATGCATAGAGGAGAAGGTTCAAGCAGAAAGGCTTTATAGTTATTATCTGCACACATAAAATCTTAGAAACTATAAAACTTGGTTCCCAAGATGATCTGTGCGCAGTTTGTTTTCCAGAAAGATATCAAAAGATCAATTTTCAGTTTTCAAGTAGGGGAGTGGGTTGGATGGAATGGATAGCAAACTACCCAACACAATGAAGTTTAAATAAGGATAACCCTTTTCATCAAACAAAGAAGCCAACAATATAAACAATCAGTTGAGACATTAAGAAATAAAAACACAGTATTATGATTAATACAACCACTAAAATACACCACAAAAAAAGCACAATGCAGAGACAAACTAAGACACACGTGGATAAAAAAAAACAGACTGTACAAGCCAAATCTAGAGAAGCAGAAATGGGAGAACTTATGACTACAAGTTGATTCAGTGGAATGGTACTTAGTTCTTGACATAACAAAAATAATAATATGATTATTTGGGTTGTCAACAATTGAATCATATCAACAGTTGAATCATAATGGCCATAAAAATCTTAAACCAATAAAGTTCTTAAACCAAGTATTCAAAGCAGCATATTAATTCAACTTTTAACAATCAATAATCTATAAATAAAGTCAACAGGCATCAATAGAATGGTAAAATTACCTTATATATTGCTTGGATACATAAATACTCTAACCCTGGCTCCCTGCAGAAACAAATCAAGACCAAAACTTTAAGAAACCATAAAACAGTTGTGAAAATAAAAAATAAAAAAACCATTTGAATGTCTTAAAATTACCATTGATTTTGGTGGCAGGTTAGACTTGAACTTTGCGCGGACAATACCACTGTTACCATGAGGCCTGGTAACCTTACCCCAAATGCAGCGATAGTGGCTACCATCTTTCTTCACCTTGGCCTTGTAAATGTATGCCAATTTCTTCCCGGCATACCATGCAACCTCTTCTTTGGTGTTTACCCCCTCGATCTGAACAAGAGAGGTGTTTGGGTATTGATTTACCTTGGACCTATAAGAACATTACCAATTTCTTAGCACAAATAATCCCCAGCAAACCAGATCAACATCAAAACCAAAATAACCGAGCGGAGACCCATTATGTACTGACAGAAGAAAAATTATATATTTACATTTAGAGTAAAGATCGAATTTGTCCATACAAAAAACTAATACCCAAATCAGTAATCACATTGTCCCAGACTCATTATCACAGGCGGATTGATTGCCCGTACTGTGATAATGATAGGGAATAGTTAGGTATCATTTTTGTCGTGGATACAACGGGACTTGTGAAGGATGAAATTGAGCCTTCACTCTTAAACTTATAAACTTAAGCATCACAAACACAAATTAGATGCTGGGTTTACTTCAGAAAACTTTAAAAACTAACAAAAACTACAAAATTCAAAGAACATTTACAATTTCTTTGCACAAATAAAGCTCAGCTAGACAAATCAACATTAAAGATTCAATAAACAGCACAGAAAAAAATTATGAATAATTATAAACCCTAATTAGATTTAATTAACTTGAGAAAACCTATAAATATAACAAATATTGAAAAAAGTGATAAATAAACGGAGAAGAAAAACAAGTACCTCTTGTATCCAAGAACTGTACCCCTGACATAAAGCCTGGTAAGAAACACAAAATGAAAATAACAACATTAGCAAAATCGAAACAATAAAATCAAAAGAGTTAAACGATATAGATCGAAGGGTAAGAAGAGAAACCTGATACGTTCTCCTTGTCGTCCTTTAACCATTTTGATTGATGCGAAGAAGAAGCTCCCTCTGTTAGTGTTCGGCGGAAGCAGAAGAATAGATTCATTTTGGTTCTAGGGTTCTTATACACTTGGTTAATCTAAGTGGGCCAGTTAGGGTTTTTGGTTTCAGGCCCAATCTATTGGGCTTTTCTTACATTTCCTCTCTTTTGTTGTTTTTTGCTATTACTAAAACATAAACGGTTGTTTAAGAAGGAATGTTAGCAACACACATTTTTTAACACAGTTTTTTTTTTATTGGTTAAAATTTACATGGGTTATACCAAATCATGTGGGTCCGATATAAATTTTGTGGATCCCATATGAATTTTAACCAATCAAAAAAAGTGTGTGTTGTTAAGATTTCTCTATTGTTTAGGATTTCAAATATGAAAACGAAATTTGGAGATAATTTTGGTTGTTGTTAATGATATTCAATTAAAGACGAATTGTTTGTCAGAACATGAGTTCGATTTATGTGTAAAACAATTATTGATCAAACATTATTTACCTCTCAGCCGAACTCCAAATTACTATGACCCTTTTCCTAAAAATCTGAAGATTAACACCCAAAAAAAAATATTCATATCATTCCTGTAAAAAAATTACTTATATTATCATATCATTGTTATTGTTGGTGTTATAGCTAGTATAATGGTATATCTCTATATTGAATTTTTTAATAAACTTTATGGGAACCATGATACATGATACATTTCTAAGTTCAATGTAATCGATCAACATAACAACGCTCCAATAATATAAAGTTATGTCGTGAGGTAAGTATAACCTATTAAATAATTGTTTCATTCAAAAATCAAAGTAATTAAAATAAGTTTCGTACTTCAATTTTAATCGAAGAGTTTCGTACTTTTTTTAATTAAAATATGTATAACAAAATTTATAATATGGTCAAGTGATTTTAATCGTGAAGTATTAATCACTTGACCAAATTATAAATTTAACACCACCAAACGGGGTGAAGATCCTCTCCATTTCCTAAATAAATGGAGATTGTCAATTATTATAGTTTTGAAGTAAATATGTAATATTAATGCACATATTTCAAGAATTGAAAACATTAATATCACATATTCACTTCAAAACTATAGT
>Ga0228710_1006121_pt1 | contig 18421 bp, 7 predicted proteins | sample MedpolnodulmetaG_FD_177995 | JGI IMG/M metagenome (GOLD analysis project Ga0228710, IMG submission 177995) | Root nodule microbial communities from Medicago polymorpha collected in Santa Monica, California, United States - pink nodules | ecosystem: Host-associated > Plants > Roots > Nodule...
GAACCAAGCAAGATCCAACACCAAACGTAGCAACATGTATATACTACAGTTTCATGGAATATGAGGAAAATATACGCTCTGGTGACGGTGAGAGGTTCTCCTCTCTATAGCAGAAAAATGAAGGATGGGGTGATGGAATATACGATCGGAGGAAGGAGAAGAGAAGATGTGGGGCAAGATTGTGCATGAACAAGTATAGATTTCTCAATTTTATTTTTAACAAATTTGGTCCATTGATCAAATCTAATGGTATTTTCTTTGTGCTTCACCGGTGAGGGACTTAATTGACCCCTCACCCTAGAATCACCCATAAAATGATATTTTTTTAAAGAAAAAAAATGTTATATTGTTGGTGTCAAGATAAAAATTTATATTATATTTACTATATTATTTGTGTCATTGAAAAATATAAGTATAGTTTGTTACAATATATGAAAATGCAAAATGTCTATATTTTTTCAAAATCAAAGTAATTTCACAAAAATTATTGTTCGTAATTTACACTCATTAATGTAATAAAAAGAGTGGATAGACCGACACGGTAAATGCTAGATTTAATTAATAGGTTAAAGCCATTTTCTTTCTAAGAGTGATTTCTTTTAATAGACTCACAATGTGTCTTATTTTGAAAAACATGTTTGTCATATTTTGTTTAAAAAATAAAATGAACTTACAAAATTATCCTTTAGATAAACAAATTTTAAATAGATAGAATTAGTTATTTTATTTATTAAATCAAATGAGTGTAAGATGGCAACATACACCTCCTAAAAAAATGGTTAATTTACATCTTTTAATGTTTTTAGATGAATGTAAAGTGACATCCATATATATGGTAAACCGAAAATGGAAGTAAAGAGAAAAATAGAGAAACTAACTCAATAGAAAGTACAACCGACTACAAACAAAACTATGACCAAATTAATCAAATAGACTCATTAATACGTTGATTTGGATCAATTGTCATTTTAACAACGTTAGGGTACCACCTGGACTTTGAGAACTGCTCTTTAACAAAATGTTTTTGCTCATTTTCAAGTAAAAATACCATTTTACCTTTATGCATGCTAACTCACGCAACGTGAGTTAACTCACGTTAGTTAGATTTCTCTTCTTTTTACCACAAGCCACCAACAACTACACCTATTCTTCTTCTTTCTGCAACTTCCCTTTGTTTTACATCCACTTATAATATCTCTCAAATTATTGGCTTGTCCTTTCCTTCTCTCTTCCATAATTCCTTCTCTCAAATTATAGAATATTGAGTTTTAACAATCGGAGTTGAGTCTTAAAATTATTAATTTTGATAACAAATTAAGTATGAAAGAGATGAGATGCAAAAATCTATGAAATTGAAGCTTCTAAGTTGTTAAATTATTGTTTGTTCTTACTATTCTTTTTTTAGATGTTCAACAAATTGAAGCTTCTGAATTTTTTTTTTTGAATTTGTCTTCTTCTTGAAAGTGTTGTTACTTGTTGTTGATGATGGATGATACTCTGACCAAAAAGGATACTGATAATGGTTGTTAATAAGCATGTGGATGTGGCTTCTTTGAATTGTAAGAAGGTTGAAGATCATGTTGCTTTTTTTTTTGTCTGCAGTGAGAAAGAAACCAGCGTGAGTTAACTCATGCTGGGTTTTTTAGTGTGAATTTTTAGCGTGACTTAACTCACGCTGCGTGAGTTAACATGCGTATGGGTATTTTGGTCATTTCACTTGGGAATGAGCAAAACCGTTTGGTTAAAGAGCAGAACTCCTGGACTTTTTGTTTAATGGACCACAAAGTGTACATTTTGATACTTGTGGTCATTTTTCTTTCCGTTTCTCATGTGTCCTATTTTTTTCTTCTAAAAATATTCTTTATTTGTATTATATAATCCGAAACAAATTGTAGTGATTTTTGGATTGTATAATCTGAAACTATGTTTTGCACAGATTCTTAAAGAATTAGTGGTGTAAATTATTTCAATGACAAAAACATAAAATAAATGTAAATATACAGAAAATTAAAGAGGCAGAGATGATATGAATTATCATTTTATTAATATATATATATATATCCTAGTACATTTACAATAAAATTGAAGCTTAAAGCTTATTATATAAAACATTCAAACACTTAATGCTAATTTATTAAAAAGCTAAAGCTAAACATGAGGTGCAACAATATGGAGAGGGAAGGAGAATAAGAGGGAGGGGGAGGGGGAGGGGAAAGGTTTGTTTCCTGTATAGGGTAAAAGACACCTTGATGGTCAATCTTGCACCCAAACAGAACAATCTCACACCAGACAAATGATGCTTCTTTGCAGCATGACATCATCCTTGTTGACCCTTGATTCAATCCTTAAAATCCTAGAGTAGCCTTTTTGTATGAAAGACTAACTATGGAAACCAATTGTAGAAGAAAGGAGGAGGAGAGAGTGTCAGATGATGGAATGAGAAATTGTGGAAGATTGAAGGGTATTTATAGGAGAAATTTGTGAAGAATGAGTTGCATATAGTGTAATAATTCATAAAATATGGGTAAAAAAAATGTGTTCAAAGAATCTGACCAGCCATTAAAATTGATAAAACCCTTTGAAAAACGTATTCCATGAGTTACTCTTGTTAAGCAAGCAACCGTCCAACACTTTGAGGTGGCTCGAATTATACAATCTGAAACTGTTCCAGATACTTTTGGATAATAAAATTTGAAATGTTTCAATAATGTGTTAAAACTCGTACTTTACCGAGTGAAGGAATTTCAGATTATACAATCCAAACTTGCTCTGTACAAGGATTTTTTATGTGTTACACATTGCACTGATATTTTCTGTGGTCCACGACGCCTTAAACCATCTAAGAAGTAGTGTGCATGTTTTTATAAGCAATAAACCACACCAACAAAACTATGGACATTTATGTCATTAATCCAACACCAAGCTAGCTGCAATTTACTACAACGGGATAAACCAACCCTATCTGTACAAGATTCACGCTGCTATCACGCTCTCCGGGTTGAAGGATCAACTCGATCAAATCAATCGTCAACTCAACCACAAAGATACAAGGAGGGTGGACAATGTTGATTATCGACGTCCATCGCCCGACTCAGCTAAATCTATGCGGTTCAGCAGGATGAAGCTCAGGAACGATGACGACGTGAGAACCATGTTCTCGATATCTGGTTAGTACAATACTAAATGACCGATCGAGTTGGACGCTTCAGGGTTCTCCTAGAGGAACCAAAGGAAGAAATTAGTTTAGCTGATCCGTGATTTGTTATGTTTTATTTTATTGTGTGTTTTACGTTGTTGAAATATGTCTATGATGTATTTGGAATTGTTATATTTAATGTAGGTCGCTGAAATTGAATTCTCTATGTTAATACTCTTGTTTTGTAGGGTGCAAGTCAGGTTCGAATTATATAATATGAACTAATTCAACACAGGTTTTTCTATGATCCACATTGTACCGACAATTTATGTGCTCCACAACGCACACAAACTTCTATAAATTGGGATCCACAATTCATTTTTTGTAAAACACAACAAAAAACTCTGACAAATTAGCCGAAAGATATGAACACCAAGAGGTTTCTATGAGTTAGATTGGCTGCCTTGACAATATAAATATGTAAGTTGGCAAGGCAACGTGATCTAACTCAAAAAAAATCCTATTGAAACACCTTGCTTTCATCATTATGTTGCAGATTTGATTACAAAGAGGTTGTTATGAACTTGATCCAGTTGACCTGTCGATCGAAATATGTTAGTCGGCAGGCTAGCCGGATCAAGTACAAAAGCATCTCTTCGAACACTTTCGTAGAAATTTCAAAAGCTATTATGTTTTTTTTATGTAGTTGAATTATGTTTTATGTTACAACCGTTTTTTGTTAGGGTTATTTTATTTATTTATTATATGTTTTTAACTGTTTGTTTGTGTATTTAATTTGGGATTAGTGGATTTTTAGCCTAGAAGCGTATTTTAGTCATTTTTAAGAGTAAGGGTATTATAGTTATTTGGTGAGTAAGGGTAAATTAGTAATTTTAGAAGGAATGGTATTTTAGTGTCTTTAGTGCGAATAGTTATTTTTACTAATTTATAGGTAACTAGTGGTATTTATTTTGAGATGGAAAATAATGAGATGTTTAATGGGTTAAGTGTGTAGTAACTTTTTAGAATTAAGTGGTAAGAGTTTTGAGGCCCATTATGAATATAGTTACCCTAGCCCATTATTGAGGTATAAATAGATAACTCATGAGAGGAAATTAGGGTTTTGTCATTACACATTCTCACAAATAGAGAGGCTAGAGAGATTTGAGAGAGAAGTGAAGACCCATTTGAAGGAAAGTGAAGAGAAAGCTAGGAATCAAAGAGTAAAGTGAAAATTAGCTTAGCTTTTGAGGATACAAGGTAGGGGGATATGTTTGTTCTACTAAATAAGCTATAATCTACTTTTTGACTTATGAGTCATAATTGTTTTGAATGAATTATGATTTTGATGATTTTAGATATTAATTTTCGTGCTCATAATTATATGATGATTTTGGGTATGTGAAATTTGAGGTAAACTTGTTGTTGATACTTAATTTCCATTGTTGATATATGTTTTTTTTAATCGAAAAATATTATTACGCAAGGCTAGCACAAGATGCACTTAACCCGCAAAAGGAGGAAAAGGAGTACACAAAGGCCATATAACAAATGGCCCCTCGATACCAATACAAACTCAATAAAAAAAACCTCCTAAAAGTCCTACTTCCAAAAACAGAAGAGGAAACATAAAGCAACAGAGAAAAAAAAATACTCTAAAAAACAAAACAGGCATCCTAGCACTGACTCCCATCCACGCCTGCTACCGAAAACAAACAGCTCACCCCCAGCAGAAAGGCGCCTTCTACTATCATGACAGCAACAGCTCCAAAGAACCAAACAGTACAACAAAAAACTCCACTAACATCACCTAAAGGAGAGAAGCAAGCGAAACATACAAAGTAAAGAGTCATTCCTTGTGTAAGCGAAAAAAGAGGACTCCACTTGATGGAACAGATAAACACAAACAGCACAAAAAACACCTTGTCAGCTAGTGCAATTTGCAAAAACTGCCCAAGCCAAAACACGTACCAGAACATCACCCAATTACTCCAAACTCTCATCGTTGGCTCTCCTGTCTTCATCTACAAAGACAGTTTTTCGGGTTCCACCGCCACTCATAGTACAAGCACGTTAGAATTCTAAGCCTCGCTAAACACCACCTCTAAGACAACAAAATTATTTCCTCCACAATTTCATCCATCCTAAACCCTCCATTGTTGAAAACAACATCGTTTTTAGCCTTCCAAATGACTCAAATTGTTGTATGCCAAATAAGCCTCAAGCCCCTTTTGAATTCCTTTATATGCGATACCACGTTGTTCTAACGCATCCAATGGGAGAATAAATTTAAGGGGGTTATAAAGCTCATATCTAGACACTGTTGGAGATGAAGCCAAATCTTCCAAGTCTCAAAGCAATGAAGGAAAAGATGATTAGCGGGCTCATCCACCAAGTTACAACACACACAAAGAACGCTCGCATTTGTTGGAATTACATTCCTCCGGACAAGATTCAACCTAGTTGGAATTCAGTTGAGCAAAATCTTTCAAGAGAGGCCACCACCTTCGAAGGATCTGAACTCTTCCAAAGTTGCGCAAAGACCCGCATCTCTTCCTCTCTTGTCACCACATCTTTCCCCAACAAAGCCTCCAACTTCTTATTTGATCTCACTGTGAATACTCCTCCATCCTCCAACTTCCAAACCTAATCATCCTCTCCTTGAGTCGTCTCAACCCCTTGAAGATCCAACAATAAATTATTTAGAATGTCTTTCTCCCAAACAAATGACCTCCGCCTCCAAGTGAAGTTCCACTCGGAATCTACCCTCATATCTGTCACCGACGCCTCTTCTTGATTTGATATCATGAATATTCTTGGGTACTTCAAACTAGAAGGCATCCCTCCCCTCCACCTCATCTTCCAAAAAGAAGTATTGTGGCCGCCTCTCACTCTCCTCACAACTTCGTCATTGAACCAATTGACCCTCCTCCATCATCTATAGTCATAGTATCATTCCACAATCGAGAAGCATAACGAGGCCAATTACCTCCATCCTCCTCCAACAACCCATCAATTCTAGCGCAGTATTTTTCTCTTAAAACATCTTTCCAAAGCGCTCCACAACAACCCATCAATTCTAGGATATTGTTGATATATGTTGAAGAGAATACTTTGAGAATTTAACTTAAAATGATGAAAATGATGTTTTTGTTTTTGATTGATGATGAATTCATGATTATATGCTATGAATGTTGTTGGGTATATGTTGGTGATGATGTTTCATGAATTGGGTGTTGATAAATGTGTTGTTGTGGTTAAGTAGTTGTGCTTTTATGACTTTTGTGAAAATGGGTTAAGAATGTAGAAGTTTGATTTTGATGAATTTGATTGAAGTGATAAAGTTGTTGTGTTGAGTTATGCTGATTAGAATTTCTGTTTTGAAACATAAGTTTTGGGTGTGGAATTGTTTGGGTGAAAATTGAGTTTTTGGGTAAGAAGTCGTTTTAAGTGTTATTGAGAAATAAGTGATTTTGGGAGAATTGTATAAAGTTGTTTCGAGATATTAAAACATGGTTTTCTAGTAGAATATGATTGGTTTAAGTGATTGGGACACGTAGGCGAAAACAAGATCGAAAACAGATCGAAAATCGGAATTTTACGCGCGAAAACGTGAAAGTTGAAAAATCAGAAAACATGTGTTGTCAGGTCTGCATGACCTTCCATGTCCTTTGCACGGACCATGTGGCTAGTTCGCACTTGGTCTGCACGACCGTGTAGGCAGTAGGCACGATCGTGCCACCTGTGTAGGTGCCTAGAAACTCAATTTTTTGCATTTTTTGCGGATACAAACGTATCCCTATGAGTTCCAAACACCTAACCCTATCTAATTGAAGTGTAATTGAACTTTTATGAGTGGTTTAACATGGATTGGCTTTGAAAAAGAATTGATTTTGAAATGTGATGAAAAAATAGACGAACTTTGAGAATTTTGAGAAATGAAGGAACTTTGCAAAACAAATCTGTTATGATTGTTTAACCTTTGATTTAGACGATATGTAGGGATTTTTTTATGATGTGTAAGAACACAGAACCCTAATTTTGTTGATAAATTAAAAATAGACGATTTTAACAAAATTGACGAACTTTGTCTAAATGAGGTTTTATGATTGGATAACTTGCAAATGATTTTATATTCATGATAATATGGTGAAATGAGAATGAATTAATGAATGATTTGCGTATAATATGTTGGTTATTATGATGTGGTGTATTATTCGTCTTTTATGCGATTTGTGCTTTGTGAAACGATGTTGTTTCCTTATGGTGATAATTGTTGATTGATGAATATGATGATGACTCTTTGGTTGATTATGACTTGTTGAATTGTATGGATGTAAATGCTTGATAATGCAATGGTGAATTTGGTGAATATATTATATGATGGAGTGAATTGTATAATATAGAATTGGTGATTTATGCATTGTTGAGTCTTTACTTGAAAGTTCATGCATTTGTAGCCATGTCGAGTCTTTGGTGAAGGACGTAGTCGAAGAGAAGCTATGTTAGTTGGTGAAGAACCTAATCGGAGATAAATTACGTTAGTGGATTCATAAGGTAAAATTATCTTCGGAATCCAATTGATGCCTTATGCATGTAGAGGTGTCTAGAATATTGCATGCATTTGAAATTGGTGAAATATGTCATACTTGACTATGTGACTTGGTGAATATGTGCATTGGTGAAATTGGCGAATGATGTGATTATGTGAAATTGTGGACTTGTATATGATGCTTGATATACTATGATGGTGGTATGATAATATTCACGTGGAGTTAGTATTCTAGGAATGTTGAATATGTACATGAGTATTTATTTGAAATCTTTGAATGCTTTTATTTGATTATGTTTATTATGTGGAATATTATTTAACCCAAGTGGTAGTTTGGTTGACCACCTTCCTATTTGTATGAATGGATAGACGGCATGCATGATTGAGTTTGCTTTGCTAGTGAGTTGCTTGAGGATAATGTGGAGCTACCTCCTTTTTCTTTTGCTCAAGTCTAGTTAGACTTTGATTAGGGTGTCAGACATTTATGTTTATTTTTATTTATACGTTGTTGGATTTTACTTGGATGAGACCATGGTTATGCATTTGAAACCTGAGACATGGTGTTGAGATTTATTTACTCATGTATTTGAGGATTATTACATGTTGTTGAGATGTTTATGACAATTGCCTTCCGTTGCGAGTTTTATGAAATTGAAATTATGCATGATTTGAGGAAACAACGTTGTATCATCTTAAGCTCTTTTGATTTATTGAATTCATTGCATGATTTATTGCACTCCGGGTTTAGGGTGTTACATTTTGTACCTTTTTATTTTTTTTTAACTATTTCATTCACCATTAAAACCCTTCAAAAATCAAACTTAAACACACTTTGGGACTGTTCGGATTATAGAATCCGAAAAGTTTTAAGAGTGTTTTGGATCATATAATCTGAAAGCTCCCCGACTGTGTGGACTGTGGTGTTACACCCAAGGTTTGGACGATTTGTGGTGTGTTTAATGCATTTTTGGTTGGTTTATGCACTGTAAACGTTTATTTTGACTGTAGTTACAGTCTAGGATAGTTTATGGCTATAAATAGCCTTGCATGCTTCAACATATTCATTCATTCTTCATTTCTCATCCTTTCTTACTTTTTCTTTTTCTTTTTTAGTTATATAGGAGTGTTTATGATATCATGGTCACTGTTGTCCACTCATACAATCCCTGAAATTGCTATACAGTTTATGAGGAGATTATACGGTGGTAGGGTTGTTCAAAACCGAACCAACCCAATAGAAAAACCGCAAACCGAACCAACCCAAACCGAAACCGCAAAAAACCGCATATGGTTCGTAAGTAATCAGATCATTTTCTTACTCAACCGCATGGTTTGGTTTGGTTTGCGGTTTTCATTTTACCAACCGAACCAAACAAAACCAAACCGTAACATAAGAAAAATATTAATTAAACATATGTCACCTAGACCAATACTCTTATAAACTATGAAAACTTTTATAAAATGACATTTTTTTTCTTGTTTAGTTCCTTCTTTGCTTTTTATTTCAAAAACATATTTATGTGATGCTTGTACTTTTAGAGAATGATAAAATCTTAGTATTTTGCATTTCTTACAAAATATGATTACCTGTCCACGTTTTTAACTTGCTCTATGTCGTTGAAAACATTGTAAAATGAAAATTAAATTGTAATGTTTGATGAAATTTAAAACATTGCAAAAAATATGTTGCGTTTCGGCTTTTTAACTTAATTTTAATGTTTGAAACAAAAAATTATATCGTCTAAAAAAAACCGCACTAACCGATCCAAACCAAACCACATTGGTTTGGTTTGGTTTGGTTCAGATTTTGTTTTAAAGTCAATCGAACCAAACCAAACCGCATGTTTTTTTATCTTGCGGTTCGGATGACTTTTACTCTCAAAACCAAACCAAACCGCACCGCGAACACCCCTATACGGCGGTCAATAGAAACCTTTGATATCAATTACGACATAATTTCTTTATATTTTGCTTTGAATTCATTGCATGATTTATTGCCTTCCGGTATTTTTAAAGAAAAAAATATAAGGCGCGCGAGAATAACGTAAGATAGAAAAAGTAATAGTCGATAATTAAAGGATTTATTCCAAAGAAAAGGCTTAAAGAATTGATCCAAAAAATGAGTCAACTTAAAGAATGGCATGCTTATTTTTCCAAAAATATATAAATCATAGGAGATTATCATAATACTTTTTGCACACTAAAATCCACACTTGCTATGACTTAATCTTTGGCTTAATTACATTCAAATTATTCTATAGGTGTTTATTCTTTTTAAAATTTTCCACAATTTTTTTTCCACTAATTACATTCTTGTTTGATCCGATATTTTTTCTTTTTTAGGAAATGTTTGAACCGGTATTGTTTAATTATAAATATGGATACATCTTTTGTCAAAATATATTTATTTATCATATCCACTAATTATATCTTTTTTTCTTTTTCATAGAATAGTGTAAAGTCCTCGATTAGCAACGCCTAAGACTCTTGAGAGTAATGTTGATTCACGCCCTTCCAAATTGGATCCCTTCTAGTATTTCATTTTAGTCTTTAATCTTTTTTTTTTTTATGAAAATAAAAAGATAAAGGACTAAAACGTTAACATAAATTAAAATAAAGGACTATTTATGTAATTTTGTCTAACAAATTCGTTTTGATATGATGTTTAAAAATTAAAATAAGTACTCTAGAGTTTACATGTGCACTAACTACTTGCAGGTGCACATTATTTGTTTTGGACATAAAAGTCTGTACTTAATAATAATAATGAGCAATGATATTTGAACAATCATTTGGTATAGCCTATTTTGAGGAAAACAACATGTTTAATATTAAGATATGTTAACTAAGTCCTAATGGAGGGATCATTTTATTTATTTATTTTTAGAAAAGAAAGTTTGATTAGCTTGCACTCAATGTGGGATTGCACCGGATTACCACAATGCACACAAGTCAACCTATTCAAATGAACCTTTTTCTTCTAAATTAAGAATTAAAAAAAGCATCTTTGCAATATTTTCCTAGGAATCCTTGGCTGTCAGTGTGCATCCTAAATTCAAAAACTATGACAACATTCTTGTGGGAAAGAAAATTGGTGCCCACGATCAAAGGATTGTTAGTACTACTTTCATTCCAAGGCAAAAATATTTATATTCAATAGCCTTAAAGATAAATTAATTTTACTCTATTTAATGGATTTATTTCATAATATCCTTCAATTTATTTATTTATAATAACCATTTTGTTATCAAGAAAAAAGATGGCATAGCGGCAATCGGGAAGTCCAATTATTTTTCTTATTAGATGACAAAATGGTTTTTCTAGCTAAAATTTGTAGTAAATGTCCCAATTTCAAATATAAAAACTTGTTTGTCCAAGAGGTGTTAATTAACTAGGGTAAAAATAGGACAGATCAACTTTAAATGCACACGACCTAACTATTCGTTCAAGAGGTGTCAATTAACTGGGGTTGCAAACAACATTTTAGCCTTAAATTTTTTACAAGCCACGAAAGTTAGATTTTGTAAAGTCTAATTATGTTCAGTTTATTTTCACCACTAATGTAAATTCCTCATGATTCAAATCTTACATGCGATAGTTATTAAAAAGCCATATAATGTAAATATTTTTGTATATAATGGAGACGATAGTGTATCACACACGCAGCAATTGGTGTGTACATTTGACAGAAATTGCATGCACTTGACCCCTTGTCATTCTTTTTGTCATTCTTGTCCGGTAATAATAAATAAATAGATTATGCTAACAAGTGACACTTGTTAAAAATTCAATAATAAAAATAATTGATGAATTTTAGATAGAAAAAAAATTACTTTTTTTTGTTTTAATATCTTGAATACTAAAAAGAAACTTATTAGTGTTTCCTTAAATAAATTAATCATCCATTAAGAACAAGTCACACCTCAAATCGTGGGGCGAGCAATATTGTTGCCTAGAAACTTCTTGCAAGCTTGTAAAACGCTCTTGTGTGGACTTTTTGGCATGGGAGGAACCGTAGCTATCATGACTCACCACTTGAGAATCATGTATTGTCTCTTGTTTTTTCTGAGCTCAAATCAAATTCACATTAGAATTGGTATAGAAAAAAAAAAAAGTAATATTACCGATAATCACGATTTGCTTCTTTAATTATATCCCCTAAATTTTCCAACCCATTGACCGGAACAACTAGGGGTTCCTGAATTGCATTGGATCGATTTGAAAGGAAACATCAAATCCAATCGTTTTGGTATAATTTTAAAACCAAATTCAATCTAATTTTCGTTGAAGTGAACTGGATAAATAGTCAGTCATGTTTTGAATGTGTAGCTAGGAGTTATAATTTTTTTTTTTTGAAAGAAGGAGTTATAATTTATGATAGTCACATAATGTAACGATGTTATAAAATAGTCATTAATTGTATACTTCGTTAATCAAAATAGTATTTGACAAAAACAAATGATCCTACTTTCAATTAAGAAATACTTGCATATTTCATGATTCCATATTTCATGCTTACTCCCTATTTTAAACATCCGCACGTAACCCACCACGTTTCAACCCTCCTAAAGCTTCAAAGTTATAGCGTTAAATGAAACATTTTAACATCAGATGATATTTTAAGTAACGGAGTGCATAATCAAGAAGTACCATTTTAGAATTTCGCTATATTGAGAGACTAGTATGACCATTTATTACACATTCAAGACGAAAAATGACTATTTGATCGGTCTGGAAAACATTGATTTTCGTTTTTGATTCTTTATTTATAATTAGTGATTAAAGGAAATTTTTCCACTTAAAACAGTCGTAGAGTTAAAATATAAAATTATCATAATTTCTAAATAGGTAGAAAGTAGTAAATTAGGGTTAAATATGTTTTTGGTCCCTATAAATATACCAACTTTTCGTTTTAGTCCCTCTAAATTTTTCCTTCAACTTTTAGTCCCTATAAAATTTTCAATCACTACTTTTGGTCCCTAATTTTAAGTTAATTTTAGTTTTTTTTAATGAAATTGTGCATAAATGTGTAGAATATTGTAAAAAATTTTCCCAAAAAAAAATAGAATTTTTTAACAAAACATAAATTTAATATGAATTTTTAACCATCAAAAATATAAAAATTCATATTAAATTCATGTTTTGTTAAAAAGTTCTAAATTTTTTTTGGAGAGATTCTTATAATATTATGAATTTTTATGCAAAATTTTATTCAAAAATATGAATTCCACATATGAGTTTACTTTAAAGGAGGGACCAAAAGTAAAGATGGAAAATTTTGAAGGACTAAAAGTTGAAGGAAAATTTTAAAGGGACTAAAACGAAAAGTTGGTATATTTATAGGGACCAAAAACATATTTAACCCTAAAGATTAGTATACCAAACAATAGAAGAAAAAAGTAGTAATTAATTTTAGAATATATATGGTAATGAGTAATCATCAATACACATATTTAGAGGAGAAAAAGATGTATATATCTTGATAGACAAAGATAAGAGACAATAACGTAATAAATGTATATCTTGATAGACAAAGATAAGAGACAACAACGTAAATGTATATATCTCTCAAAAAAAATAACGTAATAAATGTGTTTTCCTTAAAAAAAATGTTATAAATGTGATAAATTGATGATGTGATTGAAAAAGAGAGAAAAAGATAATGTGTATGAAAATATGAAATGTTCAAATATCATAGATTGCTTTTAAAGCCAGCCATTTTGTCTCGAATGCCATTACTCCCATGTTTAGCAGCCCTAAACATGAATATGCTTTGATGGATCTTATGGTATATATTTAGAGGCATAAATATGCAATTCGTCCCTGTAATTTGAGCGCGTTTTGATTTTCGTCCTTGTAATTTTTTTTTAAAAAAAACATCCCTGTAAAAAACAATTGTTTTAAAAAGATCTCTGACCCCACTTTTTTGCTGACATGGAATGGCTTTGGCCACGTGGCAGTTGCTGACTGTGCAACTTTTGCCACATGGCCCTGACGGCAGTCCACGTCACTAAAAATATTTTTAAATTCTGAAAATTATTTTTTAAAATTAAAAAATCATAAAAATAAATGTTTGAAAAATAAAATTTAAAATTTTGAAAATGAATGTTTGAAATATTTTAAATTCTGAAAATTAAATTTAAAATTCTAAAAATTAAAAATCTGGAAATAAAATTTGAAATTTTTTTAAATTCTGAAAATTATTTTTTAAAATTTGGAAATAAATGTTTGAAAAATGAAATTAAAAATTATATAATCTCAAAATTTATAACGTATTTTTGAAAAAAATGTAATATATAATTTTCAAAAATTTAATTTTTCAGATTTTTGAAAAAAAATAATATTTTTTAATTAAAAATCGAAAATTTAATTTTAAGTTTTTTTTCAAATTTTTTTATGATTTTGAAATTTTTTTTCAGATTTTTTTTAATTTAAAAAAGAATTTTCAAAATTTTGAAGAAAAAAAAATTATGTGGCATGCCACGATGCAAAAGTTGCACAGTCAGCAACTGCCACATGGCCAAAGCCATCCCATGTCAGCAAAAAAGTGGGGACAGGGACCTTTTTAAAACAATTTTTTTTTACAGGAATGTTTTTAATTTATTTTTTTTACAAGGACGAATTGCATATTTAAGCCTATATTTAGAGTATATTTATTGTTGGAACATCTCTGATGGGAGCTTCTTTGCTTATTAGCAAGTGATGTTTAAGGTAGGGATGATAAAGTGGACTGGCTCGCCTCGCTTAAGCCATTTAAAAGCGGGATGAGACAGGTCGTGCCAATTTAGATGACTGAGTCTAAAATTTTACCCTATCTTGCTTAATAACGGGTTGGCGAGTTGGCTAGCCAGCCTGTTAAACGAAAAAAAATGATGCATTCTTTTAAATTTTTTATAGTTATAAAAAAATATGTTCCTGTTATTTAAAAAAATATAATTGGAAGCAAATAAATTTGTGGTAAAACACAAACTTAGTAGACAAATTTGAATATAGTGACTTATTTGATTGCTTCACTTTAAATTATGTCTAACCTATTGATAACAAAAATAAAATAAAAAATAGCAAGTTTACGAGTTGGCGGACCAGCCTGCCCCGTCCCTTCATCGTCATGTGTTTTCAACGAGTTAAGCAAGGCGGACCAATTAGAAACGACGAGTTTAAAATTTCAACTCAGCCCGTCAAAAGTAGCGGGCTTAACGAGTCGGCCCCAGTGGATTGAGCCAGTTTTGCTATCCCTAGTTTATGGTAGGTACTAATTACAAGAATAATGCTATTTATTGTGAGTAAACATTTCACAAGAACACACTAAACAAGCAAAACGGATAATAAAATCATAATTTGCATCATGCAATTTTTAATAGACTTGTATTCTCTTGTACTCTCGTTCTCGATTATAAACAACTTTTTTATTTTTTAGGGTTATTAAATAATTGATATATGTGGTTTATAATATATATCATTTATTCAATGAACTTAAAAATTAAAAAGTTGTTTATAATTATGATCGAATGCGGTTTTTGGCGGTTCAATTCAACATCGTTACATTTAATCAAATGAAAAAGAAGTTTAAAGAAAAATCTTGTGTGCAACACATGCATGTGAAAAGACACTAAATGTGTAATTCATTCACTTTGCAAACATACACCACAACTGATTATGACATCAAGAGACACGTAAACAGTCAGTATGTTAGTAACAAGTGGATGCGTCACCTGCGTGTAGTGTTGTGAATTTTTTGCCACAAAATGCACAATGTGTTGCTGATTTTAGATTTATGACATTGCATAATTTATGTAGGGGCCGAAGTTCGAACATCCCACTTCTTCACATTTAATTATGTGAGCTCTAGCCACTAGGTTACTGGACCAAAAAAAAAAAAAAATATCACGACAATAGGAGCACCCTCATTGTAAAGCATGTTTAATTGGAATTTAGTGGGAGAAAATGTTTATACAAACATACTCTCTTGTCTTTCTCGGATTCAATGTGTGGCCTCGCAATTTTGTTGTTGTTGTCAAAACAAGATTTTTTTCAGCCAGCAATAGACGCGCCTCGGTTAGAACTTCATTAGCTGCGTCATTGCCCCAAACGCAAAGATCAAAACAAGATTTAATACTATCAAAGTTACAATTGTTGATAGAAAAAAAACTAAAATATTGGTGAAATATAATGATGTGTAGTTATTGATGAAATTTTATTTAAGAAATTCTTAAAATTGTTGCATTGGAGATGTTCACAGCTTATTGGGAATTGATATTTAGAAAATTACAAATGACTGATATGTTCACGTGCGACCGACTTAAAAACTCTTTTTCAAGAGTTCTCCATTAGAGACGTTCTTATGACATTTCAATACTTCCACCATCGCTAACTATTAGCACTCATTAAAAAAACGGTTTATCTTTATATATAAGTCCCTTTTTAAGTTACTAGACACATTCATTATTATTTTTTTTCTAAACATAATTTTAATTAGTACTAATTTATCTTAGAATATGAAAAATCAATTGTAAATACATTTATACACAAAGGGTATATAGTAGTAGTCATACATTAAAAACATTAATTACATAGGGTGTGTTTGTTTCAAGTTTACCAAATTTATTCCTAGGAATAACATTCCTTGGAATACAAAGACGAGAATTTTATTCTAAGGTATTTGGGAAAAATATGTTTGGTTAACTTTATAATATTCCTAGGAACCATAAAAATAGGGATTATAATAGGTAACTATTTATGAATTTATTCCCATCTCCATGGGAACTTTATTCCCACCCTTTTCCTTGATTTTTTTTTTTTTATTCCCAGGAACATTTTATACTGGGAATAAAATTTAGTAAACTTGTAACAAACATAGACATATATATTCCTATCATTTTATCCCCGGGAATCAACAAATATAACTTGAAACAAACACACCCTAGATGCTTATAAAAAAGTATGTCCCCATGAGCTTAGCTCGGGATAATGCATTATGTATGCAGGGGCCAGGGTTCGTACCCCGGACACCCCACTATTTCACCTTTAAGGTGAATTTCTCCAGCCGCTAGGCTACTTGACAAAAAAAAAAAGGTATGGAGGGAGTATGTGCCACTAAGAGCACCTTCAACTCGTTTTTCATCACAATCCACCAACGTGTCGGTAAAGGAAATTCAACCTTCTTAAAGGGTGCGTTTGATTTGTTGAACAGTAAGTCCTAGACAAAACAACATAAACAATAAAACACAAGACAGAACAATACAAAATAAATTTTATGATATTAAATAATTTGTAGTCTTATACGAATTTTGGTGGACAAAATATTATTTTGGTATTTTAGACACATGTACGTAGGACAAAAAGTATGTAGTAAGACTTAATATGAGTTTTTAAGAGTTCACTATTGAGTAAAAAAACGAATGAGTTGCTTTAAAGTGATGTGGTGTAATGAAATCAACAAAACAACCAATGCTCGAGTTCACCGTTTTGAGTGCTCTAAAATGTTTTATTTTTTGTTGAAGAAAGTGCTCTAAAATGCTAGATATAGCTCTTTTCAATCAATACAACTCCTGAATTTCTAATTATGCATGGTATGAGTTTGGACACCGATGACATATTTTGTACCAAGTCTAGAGCTTGACCTATCAAAAATTAAATTTTTGGTTTAAATGCAATTTTGATCCTCTTATTTTAAACAAAATAAATTTTGGTCTCTCTATTTTAAAAATCAAATTTCTGATCCTTCAATTTAACTTTTTCGAAATTTTGATATGTAATATTATTTGAGTCATTTTCTTATGATTTAACCTACCTATTTATGACGTAAGAACACTTATTAGACATATTATTGTTGGCATGGATATTCAGCTTGTCTACTAAATATTATCACATCAGAAATGAATGTGTCACATTATAAAAAATGATCCAAAATTAGACAAGAGACCAAAAGCCAGAAATAAGTAAAATAGTGGGAACAAAAAATGGATTATTTAAAAGAGGACCATTTAAAAGAAGTTCCCTGCCTTAAGGGCACTTGAAAAGAAATTTAAAAAGAAACATTATCTTAAAAATGATGCATTCAACACGTTAAAATTCAATTTGTTTTTCTACCTATAGTTTATCACTTGTTTCCTTTTTAACTTTATTAACAAGTTTCCTAGAGGAACTTACTAAGGCCCCGTTTGGATTGGCTTATTTTGAGCTTATGTGGGCTTATCTACTTCCATAAGCCTTTTTAAAGGTGTTTGGGTAAATAAATAAAAATAGCTTATCATAGTTTCATAAGCTGCTTATGCCATGTTTTAATAAGCATAAATTTTCAGCTTACCCTCTGGCTTAACAAGGAGCTTATAAAATTATGTAACCTCCTTCGATTCTCTCTGGATCCACTTTTTCAAAACATATATTTTAATTATAATGTTAGTTATCTTTGGCGGTGCATGAGTAACAAAATTACTATATACTTATCTTACTAAATTAACACACGTAACAAAGTTTTTTTTTAAGAAAGATTTTTATTATTTTTTTGTTACGTAACAAAATGAAACTGAATATTAATATTTTTCTTATATGAATATTTTTTTTTACGTAACTATGTACTTATCTAATGTTAATTTTGTCTTATATAAATATTGATAATTTTTTTAAGGACGAATATTGATTATACTATATATATAATTATAATTAATATATTATAATATTGTTTTTTACATCTTGATTAATTTTATCAAAAAAAATCTTGATAATTGTGGTTC
>Ga0228710_1006123_pt1 | contig 18416 bp, 9 predicted proteins | sample MedpolnodulmetaG_FD_177995 | JGI IMG/M metagenome (GOLD analysis project Ga0228710, IMG submission 177995) | Root nodule microbial communities from Medicago polymorpha collected in Santa Monica, California, United States - pink nodules | ecosystem: Host-associated > Plants > Roots > Nodule...
TGAAGAGGAAGATGACATTGATGATTTAGAGAATGAATTCGATTTTGATGGACGAAATGAACAAGATATGCAAATCCCCATGTCTCCAGAGGTAATGCTTCAAAGTTTATTAGTTTGGTGCCGTTTATGTTCTAAAGTTCTATGAGTCAAAAGGTCAGGTTCTAGCTTGGAATCTCGTAGTTGTATGTGTGGATTTTAAGTGCGCGCTTGTTACCTTAAAGAGGTTTAAATTTCTCTATCACTATTATAACAAAGGCTAAGGTGCACTTTTCACCCTTTAAGTTTTAAAAAGTTGCGATTTTGTCCCCTTATGAAAAAAATGACAAAAGCGACCCCATGTTTAGGAAAATATGTTCTTTTGACCCCTAACATAAGGGAAATATGATCTTTTGACCCCTTATCTTCTCAAAAAGTTGCGATTATGGCCCCTTTTTTGGGACACGTGGCGTCTTCTCAGCAATTTTGGGACAAAAGGGGCCAAAGTTGTCATTTTTTTAAATAGAGGGTCAAAATCGCAACATTTTGAAACTTAAGGGAGTGGAACCCACATTTGTCTTTATAGGTTGAATGATGGTGATTTGTTATGCTCCTAGTGCATTCCTCCTATCCTTCATTTCATGGAACCTTGATTCTCCTTCAATCTCTCTTTATTTCAGAAACCCTAACTATAAGTATTTAGAGATCCTTGTAATGATGAAGAATTTGAAACTAAAGATGTTTCAAGGAAGAAGCATAAACCAAAAGTTGGTCTTCTAGTGTCCGTGCATGAACCCAATTTGAGTCACAATAACCTGTCAATACAATGTTGGAAGATGTAGGAAAATAGAGACCTTTTCTAGTTGATGTTTGATGTAATGCAGTACCCTCAGAGCAGCTTGGAAGTGAAAATCAATAGGGAGGTAAGAAATTGACGTAGCATGCAAACAACAAAAGAAATCTTGGAACCCGCATTCGTCAAATTTAAAAGTTTTCAAATTAATCTTCTAAAACCAGTTGGATCAGCCATTAATTTTTGGCAAAAACTTCAAAGTTTTAATAGATAAAAAATAATAATGTTCATTACAATTTACAACACAACAGACTGTTTCTGAATTATTTTTATTAAACTTAATGAATAATGGATTTACTACCATGTTTACAGCATCTAATGTACCATATACCTTTTTACCTGAAAAAAAACTGGTTATGGTGGGTTATTTAGATTGTTTACATCCAAACACTATAGTTTGTGTGTTCTGTTGATATTTCTCGTGTCCCAGTCCCTAAGCACTTTGACCATTCCTTTATCAAGCAACAGGTCCAGGCTTTATGAATGTCAATGTGTTCTTAAGGCACTTGTTAGTGTATCAAAGATATAAATTTTGTATTAGAAATTGTGCACATAAATTTAAGTCCCACCTCATGGGATTTCTTTTTTCAAGGATGAAATCATGAGAATATGGAAGTAATTTCTTTCTTAGGAATCTTTCGTGCTTATGACTAAAATTGTACTACAACATAAGAATACACATTCCCTACCCATATATTCCCAAGAATGTACTTAGATTACTTGAGATAAACACACATGTTTAAACAAAATGTAACTAGTTTACAATGCATTGGAAAAGGACACAACTCCTGTCCAAAAAAAGGGGGCACCTAAATGAAATCCTGGATTAGTTTCAAGCTTCCTTCCTAGTTATCCTGTAATCAAACAAAAAGCAAGACACTTAGAATCAAGACATTGTTCTTAACAAGAACAACATAAATAAATAAATAAATTAATAAACCATACTTATCGCCAACTTTTCCACAAGTACAAGTTTAACAAGCATGCAGATTGATGTACTAATATAACCATGTAAAGTAGTGCTAAAGAATATTAAAATATTCTTGACATCAAAAAAATATTACAATATTCTTAGTATTTATTATTATTGTGTATTTCTTCTATAAAAGGAGCACTGTTTTACTCAAAGAATACACTTCTCTATTGCCATAATATTTCCAACAAGTAGCACGTTAAACAATTTTTGAAATGTGTTTACATTAAATTAGACATCATAAAAAGGAAATAAAGGCATAAGCAAATACACTAATCTAATGCTAGTAATATACCTGAAGCAATATATTCCGAGTGCATCAGTAATTTCATGAATGACAGATGTTGCAAAATGCATGTAGAGGGTGCCTGTGTATGCAGAAACAGAATTATAATCAAAAGAAATAAAGTTTTCATTCTAGTTCAGGTCTCTTTTTTTTTTTAATTTCCTATAGGAGGATATTAATCCTTTTCTATTATTTTTTCGTGTAGAAAAGAAAAAAGTAGTTGTACCTGTAAATGCGACGTAACCAAGAAGAACTAATCTCTCGTCAACTAACGGAACCCTGCCAAAAATATATAATAAATTTCTCAAAGAAGATACATGCGACAGTCATAAATCAACATAAAGCACATCCATCAATGTAATTTAGAATGCAAAATCAAGGTACGTACCCATCATTTAGCCTTGACGCAAGTGCGTTCGCAATGGCGAATGGGAGATACAGGAGGGACTGTATAAGATAAACAACACTTACATCAATTATCTTTGAGTAATAAACTTCAACAATTAGTCACTTGAATGGAATCTGCTAATAAGATTGATCAAAGTATGTTTATTGAGCTGACATCTTGGTCATTCCATTGTCGATGAACACGTTATGAATGATGCTTCTCTAAATATTAATATGACTATTATTATACAATTAAAGATACAGTTTTGCATTAGACACTGATATGACAACTACAATAATAAAGCCTTTTCTCACTAGGTAGGGTCAGAAACATGGATCAGATGAAACCGTGATTTCCTATCATGTATTAAATTTAAAGCTAGATTTTACCAATATGAAAAGAAGAAAAGAAAAAAAAAACATCTTGAAAATTTTTTGGAGAAAATAACATCCAAATAAAACAGCTTCATACCATGCACATTCCCGTTTTTAAGCCCTTTGGTTCTTCACAAAAGTGGGCCAAAATCATCCTTCCCTGCAAAATTAAGCTTCCCTCAGACAAATTCATAATACATGGAGTTAGATTGAAAACAGAAGGCCATAAACTATATTGATTAATCTGACCCTGTTTAAATCTATACATTTACCAAAGAACCCAAGAAAAGTGACACTAATGAACGGTATCCAGCTAAAACAGTCACCAAACGTAATGACATAAAAACAGGCAGTTGGCTATAAAAACGAGAAAAGAAAAATGAAGCCTTAAACAGCATTTTTTCAGGTATCCGAAAAGAAACAAATATCTTACCACGAGATATCCGAAAGCAAGTCCTGTTCCCGAAACAACTAAATGTGGATAACTAGCTATGATGTCAGAAGGTGATAAATAATCCCTGCACCAAAATCACCAAAGCTAATATACACAAAAAAGAAAAAATGAAAAATGGAATGTGCATATTGCCCAAACAAACTGGGAAAAAAACAATGCATCTTGAATTGAGTTTATACCACACAAGCACTCCTCCCACAAGGACAACAAATGGGTAAAGCTGCCAACAAAAAAAAACACGCATCAAAAAAGCAACCAGATTACAGGAGAAGAATTCTGATAGGAAAATATGTTACCATTAACAATGCAAGGAGCAGACTTCTGTTTTTTGCCTTCACAACCTTATAAACATTAAGAAAACTGCATGGAACCAAAAGATTATGTTGACATATGAAAAAACCTTTATCAAATAACACAAGGATCAATTTGATCTTAAAAATATTGTACACTCTTTGTTGCTTACATGGATGATTTAAGAAATATAATTCTAAACATCCATAAAAATGTCACTAAATGAATATAAAAAATAAGAATGAAGTATGTCCTAATCCTATACTTGTGTTCAAATTATATGGTGTAGGTAATAAAAGAGAAAGAGAGAATAGAGACTCAAAGAGATAACATATTAAATTGATATATGGTAATAAGATGTGATGCAAAATACAAATCACTAAGCCCTACTTATATCAGTACTAATCTCGTAATCCCAATTATAAAAAGGGGAAAAAATCATATAATAGAACGAAATCTAGAGAATACTCCTACGAAACCATCTAAGATACTTGAAAAGACTCTAAAATGCAATTAACATTTAATATACTATTTTTAGTATTTTTTTTTTCTAATTCTACGTGACACTTCCCTTGAGCTGAAACTTGTTACGCTTAAATACATATAACCCCATAAAAACAGAAAGTACCACATGCCCACATATGTATGGTGGACTCTATAAAACATGACCAAAAAGGTAACCCAAGCATGCAGGGAATGTCAACAAGATAACGTTGCTGGAGAGATAATGAGATTGCTAGAATGAACTTCAACCAGAGAGAAATTAGTTAACAAACAATCAAGCACAGCAAGCTCCAAATACATTTGGTAGCTTCAAACAGAAAAAATACAAATAAAGAATTGACGCATCCTAACATGACAGAAAAAGTTGAAATATCTTGATGGGCAAAGGTAGCAGGTCAGAATTACAATGACAGCACTGCTTCTACCATCGAAGAATCTGGGGCCAGCAAAGATGATGGTGTGGTTAGTTAGTTCAAAAGATCCATAGTGAAAAGATACGCAGAGAAGGGTAGATCAAACATTCACAGTTCCAGAAGAGAAAGGGAGAAAGTGAAGTTGAGGGAAAATCAAGCATTTTAGTGATTGGAAGTTCTCATGGCCAAAAGTGTGGTGAAGCGGTCACAGAAAAGAAAGTTTGGGGAAATAAAGTATACAAAATAAAAGAGTAACAAATTTTAAAGAACTCAGTACTGGAATTGGGATGGAATAGGTCACAAAGAATTGTGTTAGTCTGATACCAAGTGGAAAATCATAGGTTTTAGGTAAAGGAAGGAGAAAATGAATGAATAGATACTCCAAAAAATTGAACGTTACATTGATAAGATATAATATGAGGTGATACTAGTACTAGACTCCAAATCCTAATCAAATATAGAAACAAATCAAGAAATCTAACAAAATCAGGAAGCAACCCTACAAGAACATCTAAGATGCTATAAAATACTATAAAAAGATATAAAGACGTATATTGCATTTTCCAGATTCTAACAAATTGGAATCAAGATAAAAAGATATAAAATACTATACAAATTAGGATGTAGAGGTCAATGAGTTGGATCCAAATATGGTTTATGATAGAACACTATGGCGTGATTTGATCCATGTACCCGACCCCACTTAGTGGGATAAGGCTTGGTTGTTGTTGTTGTAACAAATTGGGTCTACAGGTTTAGCCCATTGATGCGAATAGTATACTTAGTAACATAATAAAAAGTCAACCTAAAGAAATTATCTCAGGTTTAGGACTTGGAAAAGAATTCGGAAATATTCTGCCTAGGACGAACGCCGTACTGTACATGCTAGTAAACATTAAACTTTAGGTTTTAGCTAATACATACTTGAATATGACAGTTGGTATAGCACCAAAAACTACCATCAAATACATTGCAGCTTTGTATGTTGGGACATCTGAAATCAAGAATAAAGTCAATATCAAGCAATAATATATTAAGAAAGAACTTACACAACTATGAGTCTAACAATAAATAGACCAATAATAATTTTCAAGTTTTAGTCCACTATATCCCCAAAAGGCTATGAAGCCAAGCTCAATCTGAAAAGCATATCGAACACACCCCACTTATTTATTTCATAGTCCAAACTACACAACCTTCAATATATTCTTACAAGTTTATCAGATAAGTACACAAGTAAGAAAATATAAACGTTGATTTGTGAAAACATTTTTCTGTTTTACATTTTTATTTTCACTTTTAATAACAAGAAAAAGATTCCCTTGTTTTCACTCTATTTACTGTTTTCAAAGTTTTGCATAGAAAACAATGAAAAAAAATAGATCACTGTTTCCTAAGCAAAACTTTAAAAACAGAAATTAGAGTAAAAAAAGTTAGCATTTTTTAAATGACCAAGATCCCAAGCTCATACAAAGATAAGCAAGCATCTGAACTGGCAGGACAGTGAACAAGCAAAATTAAGAGTTGGATTGAAAATGAGGACGTGAGCCGGTAGATCTAATATTTCTCACATAGTAAACGGTTAAATGAACAAATATTTGTCTCCATATACTTGAAAAAGAAAAGAAAGATAAAACTTTTTAGGGGTTGTTATTCATGAAACTGATGTACAAATGTAATAGTTACCGCAAATAGCATTAAAAAATAGAGATCTCTAACCCCTTTTACCAGGTATAGAAAGAACACCATTGTCCCAAACATAAAAAGAACACCATATAAAATACACAGTCTTACCCGCAATAAAAGGCAACCAATTCAAAAAAGGCAAAGATGTTCCAAATTGCTGAGCCCACCACTCGGCACCTGTAGAATAATAATAACAGCAATAATAATATGTTTGAGTTTTAAGCATATATAATATTAAAAACCAGAGCTCAAAGAAAGGCATACCCACGATAGCAGTGAAAAAGTGAGCAAGGTATATTAGCATAAGACCTTCAGTAGGTCCATTTACAACAGGCAGTATAAGTGTATTGATGAAATAGCTGCATCCAAAGTATTCAAAAGAAAATCAACATCTCCATTCGGTCTAAAAGTATACATGGAATATGGTATTAAAATATATTATCATGCCAAATTGTCAAAAGAATGATAGGATCAATTGGCTTTAAGAGAAAAGATTGAAGAAAATAAAAGAATTTCAATTAGAGACTCCTATGGATCAATAGGATCTTGAGGAATGAATGTGGAATACACAATAGAGCTGCTTTGAGAGCGTTCAACCTCTCCCTAGGTCTGACTTGATTTCCAGAACCCCTTTCTCTCTCTCTCTCTCTCCCGTCTACCAATTTAGTACATCACACTCCCTTGTTGGAGATAAGTCAGTCAGTTATTTAGCTAGTGGGTTGTTAACTAACTACTATATTGTGTACAATTAAACTGATACTATGTTATATGTGCTAGATAAGTGAAATAATATTTTTAGATTCAATACCCATCTCTCTTGTTCTCTCCCTATTTTCTCTGTTTTTGTGAGTGATCTCAATACTTCTGAGTGTGAGTGTGTGTGTGTGTGTTCTCAGTTTTAACATCCCTAACCTCGTCCCTTTAACCAACTAAGAGACACAACTAACAGAATAACAAACTGTTGTACGTATGAAAGTATATTTTATAATTATAAGTAAATGCTATATTTGGCCCGTTAATCGAACCATTACGTATAGCACAGTTTATTCAAACATTTTAGTGATTGTACAATATGTACTTTTGAAATAATGTTCAGAAAACTATTCTCCAATTCTACATGATATGATGAGATACCAGTATTGGGGCCCTTGGTTCCGTGTAAACCCTTATCGCCATCTAGGCGATTTCCTTTGTTTTTCTGCTTTCATTGCGGTTTTTTGTTACTTTACTGCTGTCTTTGCAAGACTTTTCAATAAAAGCTTAAAAAAATACTACCTTTGTCCCTAAATATAGGACCCTCTTGAGATTTTTCGTTGTCCCTTCTTATAGGACCTCTTTCAAATTTTATACTACATTAATTAGTTCTTTACCAATATACTCCTTGTAATTTATGTGTCTTATGAGACTACACAAAGTTGCATTTATGATGTATTTACAATAAATACAAGTTAATGTGATTGCTAATTCCAATCCCATTAACAATTACTCCCTCCGGTCCTACTTATGAGAGACATTTGGGTCAACAAAAGTTGATGTATCTGGTCTAAATTTTGCACTAGGTACAGTAACTTTTGTTGACCCAAATGTCTCTTATGGATAAATAAATAAATAGGACCAGAGTATGTAATAACCAAGGCATATTTAGCATGTGACTAATTATACAAAGCATGTGATTATTTCTAAGACTCCAAATTATTACATCATTTTTTTTACAACCTAAATAATAAATACTATGATGAAAACATAAACTAATTCTCTCTCCTAAACGGTAAATTTGTAAAACAATATCAATTGTCAACAAATTTAATATTACTATCAACTTTTAAATTCACGTGATTTAGTAAATAGAGTTTTATATTTAGTGACAGAGGTACTATTGTTTAAACTATAACATATTGTCTGTCTACTAAATATTAATTGAACAAAATAACTTACTACTCCCAGGTTGCCCCATAAAATGTAACTGCAGATATTATCCACCACAAGAAAGTACTTCTTCCACACATGGCTGTGCTCCCAAAAGCAAGTGCTTCAAGCTGAAAATCAATTTTTATAGATGATTGTCTTTATTTTCTTTGAATGGTTTCAAAACAATAACCAAAGCTAAAAGAGACATACTGCACAAGCAAGTGCATCACACCCTGCAATGCAGTTGAAAATATCTTCATTAATGACATACAAGTATACATGACGAGATATAATAGAATGAAAAACATGATGAAGGAAAATAACCATGATCAAACAACTCCCCCAATGGGCTTGAAGAATTTGTTCTTCTAGCTTGCTTCCCATCAACAGCATCAAATGTCTAAGCAAGTGGCAAGTAAATATAAGCATAACCATATATATAAACACGCATACATAAGCTCTTCCCATTACAAAAAAACAAAATAAATAAGCCCTTCTAAAAAACACAGATAAACGAAAACAATAATCAAATTCATCACATGAATCAATTCAATGGAAACTTGGGCATCATATTCATATGGTAAAACCCCCTGTAGATAAACCAGAAGACTGTATTGCACAAAACTCCTAAAAATATAATGATTACTTAGTGAGGCAAGACAGGACATAAACAACACATTGAACAAATAAACCAAATAGAATAAAATAATTTCAAAGGCCACATGGAATTCTGATAATATCACAAATCACATACATGGTAGGCTTCAATCAATAAATCACCAGCCTATGCATCTCAAATACATCTTAATTGAATTCATTTAGAATCAATTTGAAGCAAAACAATGCTACTGAATGAGATCCAAGAATTAACGCAACTGATTACATAAGTAAAATTTAACTTCATATGTTTTTGCTCCCAGAAAATATTTTTTTCAAAATGGTCGCTATTTATTTATTCGCCAGAGTCACAATGTTTTACAAAAATAGTGTTTTAGTCATTAAGAGTGTTTTTAAGTCCTTGTAGAGAATTAAAAATACGTGATGAAAGAGTTTTACACCATGAAATAGTCTTTGCCCACTTACCTCGACTTGGATTAGTCGGAGTCCAATGAGGTTTCTAGATACCGAGAGTCAGATACCAAAAAAAGCACTATAACACACTATTTTGTGAAATGTGGGGACTAAAAATGAAAAAAAAAATTAAATGTACTTACTTCAGAAGACTTCATGTTCCAGGATCAAATACATATTTAAGCAAAAAAATTACCAGGATTGGTTACAACAAGACAGCAAAGTAGGGCTACCCATCAGATAATTGCGAGTAAGTGTGCAAACACCATAATATGAGAATTTAACCAACCTGGTATAAAAACAGAAGTAGCCCGTGTGCAACATGAACCCATCTTGGAGGAGCCGTGTCCAATTGAGGTGAGTATATCTGGATAAATAAAGAAATTTCAGTGCGGTGGTTAAGGAATTTACTGTTCAACACATTCATTCACAGTATATCCAAATTCCCTTCCAGGACTGCGTAATAGACACTTCTACTAAAGAAAAACTCGGTGAAGCATGAAATCAACAGCAGTCTTAAAGATGCTTCGTATACTCATTTCTACAAATTTTCATTATATGTATATCATTTGGCGAAATGAAAATGTTGTGAGACGTTGAAAAATTATCACTATTATGACTTCAACTTTACGAAGCAAAAAGATTAATGGACTTAAGTTCCACTCACATATCCAAGCAATGCAGATATTAGTAAGAACATAAATCCTGTCAGAGTTATCTGCGACCAAACAATTTAAGAGGTATCAGTGCCAAGAATGTAGGTTATTTAATAACAGTAACAATTACCAATAATACTACCCAAAAAAAAAAGGAAGATGTGGTATACCATGTTTGGTCTGTGCAGAATGCCAAATTGCCAAGTCATGAGGACAAATAAAACAAAAATGTGTAAGTTAGTGAATTAAGAGATTAAAACTAAGATTGTAGAATAATTAAACAAAATATCAACAGAAGAGTAAATGATGTATTGTCTCAGTGAATGAGTTTCTGTGTGGTAAAAGCCAGAAAATGCAAAACATCTACTGAAATTTTTTAGAACGAAAGGAAACAATGACATCTATCGCAAAGCTTGATGTTCTAATCCTTGATCACTTTTATAACTTTATATAACTCTTGATTCAGAATGAGAAAATTTACCCCCCCTCTTTTCATTCCTTCGAAACCCTCTCTATACTTTAAGGCTACGTCTAACTTTGTGGTGTTCATTAAAAAAACTGGTAATGATCGTATCAAGATGAAGATACATAGCAATGATAATATAAAGTTATCATTGATATAAGTTTGTTTATAAAATAAATAAGTAATATGTTTATGACAAAAAACAAAAACATAAGTTTGAAATGAAAGAAGTACTCACGGCATCCATAGGGGAAACAGAGTAACAAACCAAGTCCAAAAGGGCTGTAGTACATATTTGGCCACATAGGAATGATCTACGCCACTATATTTGTGTCTATGCAGAGCTGCAACACCATGAGGCCCAATATACATTCTCTCTCTGCAATTTGAAGAATAAATTGACCAAATAAATGTAGGAACTAACTAGATAATAACAAACCTGTGTACAGTACACACACATAAGTATAAAGCAGGAAAATATGCTGCACCTAATCAATTAAATAATAACAAATATGGTGATTCTGTCTATAAATAGACACTGAACGGAAGTACATGTTGTGTTCACTAAACACAAAATATGTAACCTAGAGCTAAAAGAAATGCAGTGGCAAGACAAATTAACAGAAGAATTCAGGTATTTTCGATTGGCATTTGAGCTTATCGACTAGCATAAGCATTTGTGAGACTGTTTGGGGAAAAGTAATGAAAACAACTTATGACATGTCTATAAGTTTTTTTAGCTTATAATCTCTTGGAATAGCTTATGAAAACAGTTTAGTTTTTTTATCTTTCAGTATGACCCTGTTTGGATGAACAGTTTAAAATGCAGCTTATAACATAAGTGTTTATGTATAAGCTATTTCTATAAAAAAAAAGATAAAATAAAGTTAAATTATTTTACTGTAAGCTGTTTTCATAAGCTATCTTTTAAAACTTATGAAAATAAACTGAAAACAGCTTACAAACATTTTATAACTCATAAGTTGTTTTCAAAAGTTCTACCAAACAGCCTTAAAGTGCTTATGCCCATAGAAAAGCTCAAATAGCTCAATCCCAACAAGCCTAGTTTGTACATAATACCTTATACTATATTCATCCAAATAGGCTCTTACTAAAATACTTATAGTAACAACTAAAAATGGAATCTTTCACCTCACTGAACCTCTCTCTCTTCATTCATTCAAATTTCAAAGTACAAACATACAAATTTTGAGGAAAAATTCAACAGAGAAGTATGTTCAAAAACATCAATTTCATGTGATCTAAACAAGAACAACACACACAAAGTAGAATGCTTTTTCATAGCAACTACTACTCAACAGAAATGCATGAAAAATCATGAATCTTCGATAAAACCATGAAATAATTGTTTAAAAAAACGTAAAATGTGGTGAAAATGAAGAAGATGTACCTGATTTGATTAAAATGGCGGAACGAAGTAGAGTTTAACCTAAGTGAGAAGATGGAATCGAATCAAATTCGAATCTAGAAAAGCAAAAGCAAGTAGCATGTGTGATGTGAGGTTGGGGTTTGTCTTTGCATCACGTTTTAGAGCCATTATTAGTTTTTTTTATTATTTATACTTTCTTCTCTTTACTTTGTAATAAAAACGTGATTAGGGATTATTAGCAACCACACAAAATAAAAACGTGATTAGGGATTAAATGATTAATTAATTAAACTTCTTTTAAGATAAAATATTATTCCACGAACGCTGGTAGTTTTGTTCGATTGATTTGGGACTTGTGAACATTTTTAGAATAATTTAGTTAGACTATAATTACTGGTTATCTAGATTTTAGAGTAATTTATAAATTATAAATATTGTAAATTCAATGAGTAGGTGTTATATCAACATACTCCAATCTAACATAAATTAGATTCGGATCTTTTAAGAAATTGGGTTCAAACTTTGTTATATATCATAGACTAAATTACGAGTAATGATACTCTTTATTTGGTATAATAAATGGACGATGCAATTTGGAGAGAGATAGACACATAAAATAGATAGTAGGTCTTACTATTAAGTGAGTCTCACCATCATTAATTACTTTTTAGTTTTTGGAAAAAGTTTGTGTCTATATCTCTCCAAATGGATGAAATTGAGAGAATAATAAATGGAGAGAATCTTAACTCCTAAATTACACCATGGGTCTTTTAAATTTGAGGTTTGTAAACATTGGTCCTTTAAGTTATTTTTATTACACACAAGTCTTTTAAGTTTGTAAACGTTTTCAATTTAGTCCTTCTGTTAACCAAAACGATGAAGTGGCAGAAGGACTAAATTGAAAACTTTTACAAAGTTAAAGGACTTATGTGTGGCCAAATAACTTAAAGGATCAATCTGTTACAAACTTCAAACTTAAAGGACTTATGTGTGACTAAAATAACTTAAATGATCAATCTATTACAAACATCAAACTTAAAGGACTCCTAGTGTAATTTAACCTCTATCATAATAGGGCGAAACAAAGGTAGATTTTGCCTCCCCTCCCAAAAAGGAAGGTTCATTTTTCACATCTTGCATTTGTATCGTGTCGCGGTTGAAGTTTTGATCTTATCTCTACTTAGGCGATGTTTAGCATGGGGATATTGTAATCTTTTCCCATCTTAGATCAATTTAACACGAGTCATTGATTTAATATTAACAAATACCAATGGGTAGGATTGTTCTAAAATGTTTACCTAAAACTTGGATGAATTTAATATTAAAGTATTAATGTAATTTTTCTTAAAATTGTACAAGTCATCTGACTTTTATATATTTATAGTTTTGGTAAAAATAGAAAACTGTGTTATATTACTAAAAAAAACTGTGTTATTTTATTTTTTAGTTACCCGATTCGATTTTTTTCCTTACATAAAAAAACTCAGACTTTTTTATCATATGTGTTTTATTAATTAACCTGACACACTTTGTCCCTATTCTTGAATTTACATACAATTAGTTATTACACTTTGTCTATATATTAAATACCAATAATTATAAATTTATGTTTTATAATTATTTTGAATGGTAAATATATATTTACGTTGTTTATAAGTTTTAACTCAACTGTCGAAAATTCTAAAATTACTAGATTGAACGCTATAAATGGAGTTCGAATCCCGACTCCTTCACTTATGTTTATTAGTATCACTAAGTATTATCATTTCTTCTGTCGACAAAAAAAAAATACATTTTCGTTAAAAAAATATTGTAGTCTAGCTTTGATTAGTGACATTAACATTTTATTGTAATTCCTTAAGAAAAATTAATTAAATTAAAAAAAAAAAGTTAAAATTTTATTCCAATGGCAATAAGGAAAACATTATAGGTCAAATTATGTTTTTAAACAGATATAAATTGAAATATAGCAAAAAACACTACATATAAGGTGACCCTATACATGTAATACTTAGATAAGACAAAATTGATGGGGAAATTTATCCACTGCCCCATGCTAAAACCCGCCCAAGGGATGGTGAATTCAATCTGCATTGACATGATTTGAATCTCTATTGTCATCTCCTCAAGGGTCAGCAAAATCTTGTTAACAATTTATTTATTCATTTTGTTTTTCACCTGTTTTAGTTGTAATGTTCACCTAAGAGTGATACAATTTCTGGTCTATTTTAATGATACAACTGGGTTGAGTTGTATAGATTCAAATGACAAAAATTTCCCCTTGAAAATACCTTTTTGTTGAAACAAGTCAATCAATAGGAACTACATCAGATGCTATAACAAATTTATATCTTTATCTTTATATACTTTAATGTATGTGTATGTAGGATTGAAAACTTAGTATTGGTTGTGTTGATTTAGCAATATGGATGATTGAAATTTGTAGACTTTGTTAATTTTATTTTTTTTGCTTAGTGAAGATGATATGATATCAGTTGTTTTTCCAGAAAAGTAGTGTGAAAAGCATGCCATTATGGAACTGAAAATGTTGTGTTTGCTTACTGTTGGTTGATATATAGGAGAAAGTTGGAATGCATTCTTTGGAGAATTTGTTGACATTCTCCAACTGCTGACAAGAAATCCGGAAGACTAGCAGCTGAAGGAGGAATCGGTACATACAATCATCCATCACTTGTTATATCTCACAAAATTATACTCTAAGTAATATTGTGTCATCTACCAAACAAAAAGAACATTTGTTTATTAAAAGAAATAATGGAAACACGTGCGCTCTACAAATAATATGGCACATTAATTTAATTAAAACGTGTTCTTACAAAAATAATTTAAAAAAGCATTTTATTATTCGACCCATTGATTTTGACCAATTTGGAGAATGGACCAAACGCATGCCATAATATGTGGGTCCCACGACATTTGATTTTCAACTTTGAAGCCGGCATTTTTTTTGGTTGGTATAAAGTACTTTTTTTAAGATTAGTATATTTTATTTTATATAAAATGAAATGTTAACTAATGTTTCGGATACTGGTTAATAAAAATAGTGCACCAATGAATAAGTATAAATAAGATTTCTCACATATATCGTTCACTTCACTCTACTCCCTCCAATCTCAATAATTAATAAGCAACATTTCGCTGTTTAAATTTATTAAATAACTTATGTATTTGGTCTGTAATATAAACATGGTATTCCTTTAGATAAACTAAGAGGAGGCTTGTTTTGTCGATTGTTTAAGTTGGAACTTAACTTAAAGTATTTTGCCCTTCCAAAAAATGGGTTTTGGGGAGATTAGGCATTGGTAATCCCTTACAGATTCAAAGTTACTTAACTAACGAAGCTACATCCATTAGTTTGAGAAAATACACTAAATAATCTTAAATCTTTTTCGGTTTTCGCATGCATGAGACATGATTTAACACTAAAAATATGGATACGTGTATTATGTTTCACACACGTATCAAGGACTAATCTCTTCTGTCTGCTAGTTAATCTTAAACCTTCCGAAGGTACAATGATATGTTATCATTAATTTGTACATGAGAGAGTAATTTTACATTAATTTAATAATAAGAAATAATATTTGTACAAACATTTTATGATAATTTTTGTTACAACTTTATCTTTCATACTCACATTATGTTTTTATTTTTTATCTCTATTGATTTGATTTTCGTGTCAATACTTTTTCTTTTTTTTATAGATCTATGGTTGTCATATAAATTGTCATACAAATGATTGTTCAAATAACACATATATAGTCGAAGCAAAAGTAAGTTACAAATCGATGAAAAAGTTATTTTATTTACATAATAATCGATGAAAATTTCAAACATCATCACTTTATAAAATTTTCACCGTATTTTGGCGATGATTAATCTTGCTAAAAAGATATTTTGAACATAAAAAAAAATTATTTCCTCTCAATTGAATTTTTTTTTAGTCAAAATCGGGCATCTAAACTTTGTTTTGAATAAGGCAAAATAAAATATATTAGTTAACGGAGCTCTTCGAATAAAAAGTGTTAGGTAAGGACAAAAAAAATGGATTCAATCACATTCAAGGTAAAACAATAAATGTGATTAGTCTACCGGTGATGGAAATCAAAAAGTAAGTTATTATTTCTAGCTTGTAACCACCTAAAAGAGGATAATTTCACATTGTCCACTAGTTGTTGCAGTGATTGATGTTTTTGGAGAAAAATATGGTTATTCCTTTCTTTCTAGATGATCCAAACAGACGTCATCCAAACTACATGAAGTACAAATATGATTTTTTTAAATTGACCTACTATATTTGTAAAATGACAAACATGATTATAAATAGATAATCAGTTTGTCGTGAATATAACAAGCCACAATCAGATGTACGCCAAAATGATGCCAAAAAAAGAAATATCGTAAACAAATTATCTGCATTTTCAGTCTGATCACAACCACTCGAACAAATATATGAAGTGTGTGGAATAATTTCATGATGTATCAAATTGTCTTTCGTTGGAAGGCGATTGAGTAGCATCTTCCACACAAGCAACAAGACCTTCAATGACACTATCTTATTCCAAACAGTTGCATAGTGATCCCACCTATCAGATTGCATAATAGAAGAAAACAAATGATAGGCTACTAGGACTGAGTACCCTTTGTTTAGATCGAGACTCCAGTCCCACTTGTCATCCACACCATCCTACAAGAAAACATTAGACTATAAAAGACATATTACACTCCCCCACCTGCTCCTCCTACCATGCCAACAACCTTCGCCGCAACTTTCACCAATTTTCCCCGTCACCCCAACCTAATGAGCATTTATATGCCACTGACACAAACTGGTTCTCATATGACTTGTACAACCTTCTAAAGCTGTCATGAAACACACTTCCCTTTAACCACTGATCCGACCAAAATAAAGTTCCATCATCACAATCCGCACAAAAATCTCATCAAACCAACCCCACACCTAGTCCCACGCCTCTACGAATATCATTGATGTCACTCCACCACCTTGAACCTGCTTGACCGCCCTTCTTCCCCCTGCCACCCTTCTTCCCATAATTAGCTACTAACTAACACCTTAAACCAAAAACTCGACTGCTCCACCTGCACTCTCCAACACGACTTCACTGACTACCATATTAAATTCTTCAATCCTCTTAACCCTTAAATTGCATTTGTCCTTATCCAAACAAATAGTATCCCATTTAATCATCGATATTTTCCTAGAATTCTCATTCCCACACCAAAAAAACATTTAAATATAAATTCAATAGAGGAAATTATACCCGAGAGAGTTTTGAAGAAGGAAAGAAAGTAGATTGGTAGTGATGAGTGAACAAATTTAAAAAGAACCAACCGATCACCCAATAAAAATTTCTCTTTTTCCATCTTGATAATCTCTTTTTAATACGATCAACCAGGGACTGCTAGAATGAAAAGTGATGAGGATCTCCACCTATCGACAGTCTCAATTCCCAAATACACAAAAGGAATATGACATATTTTACAACTCCGGAACATTGACACCTCTATCACCCACGAATCAGAAACATTCACTCCGATTAACATTCTTTTGTTAAAATTAATCTTTAGTCCTGAAATGACTTCAAAGATGATAAATTTGTCTTCAAAGCTCTGATATTTATGAAACTCTTTTCCGCATGATAATTGTATCATCTACAAATTGTAAGTGGGAAATATTCATAGAACACCTAAACACTTACGCCCTTTGATCATTATTATAAACAAAAATTTACATTTTAGATTCGTTCAATAAATAATGTATATAATCTTTATTATAAACGACATACACCATTTAATGAATGAAACTAAAATGATGATTTTGTTTATAATAATAACCGGATGATGTATTTAAGAAATCTAAGTCTTTTGTAATCCATTCATTGTTTGCATAAATTAAGTTAAACATCATTATTTATCTTCAATTTGATATATTAAATGATAATTTTTTTTTGAGAGAGTTGAATGATAAATTTAAAAAGGTATAATTATTGAAAGTACCACGAAACTGCACATATTGAATCCATCCTTATAGCACTAGTCAAATCAAGCACTCCTTCAAAAAAAAAAAAAATATCAAGCACTCTTGGATTTCATAACGGTTTCTTCCTTTTATCTTCCCACTTATCCTAATTATCTCCTACTGTGCATGACCTATTTTGCTTTCTCACCATAGACGGCACCCTAAAAAAAATCTTATCCAAAATTGTTCCAACTTTTTTTTTGTTGGTTTTCTTTTTGGTACAATTGTGGTTTTTTATACATGCACCATTATACTTTCATTCAATATTTTTAAAATAAGATCAAACATATTATGCAACCAGTAGAACCTAGATTGTGAAAAATTATAAACTTTAATAAAACAAAATACTTTGGTTCTACCTTATTGTGAAAAATTAACAATTCTCTTAAAAAAAAAACTCAACCTTTGTTGATTTGGAACTCTTCCAAAACTTACGTTACAATTAGCCAAAAAGAAATAATTTTTTTTAAGGAAGCCAAAAAGAAATAATTAAAATTTCGTAAATGTTAATGTTACAACTTAGAAAAATAAACGTTCTTGAAATCTATAAAGTTTTAGTAAAATATTCATCCGTTTTTTATTCATCTACAACAAATTAGAATTCTTTCCATTTCCAAAAAGAAATCAAGATATCTCTATTACCGTAGTTTTAAAGCAAATACACAATAT
>Ga0228710_1006124_pt1 | contig 18414 bp, 15 predicted proteins | sample MedpolnodulmetaG_FD_177995 | JGI IMG/M metagenome (GOLD analysis project Ga0228710, IMG submission 177995) | Root nodule microbial communities from Medicago polymorpha collected in Santa Monica, California, United States - pink nodules | ecosystem: Host-associated > Plants > Roots > Nodule...
TAACCTACCACCAAATAATGATGAATGATTATTGAAAATTATGTGCTAATGAAAAACAAAAACAACTCTCTTCTTTTTACATTCAACAATCGAATCAACCAACACACTTGCGATTTTGATTCTCTTCAATGGCACTCTCGCGCCTTCGTCACCCTCTCATCTCTCATTCCATTCGTATCCTCTCTTCTTCCACCAGATCCATTTCGAGGTACCACTCTCTCAAATCTTGCTACGCAATTATGATCATATTTTTTTTTTTAAATATTTGTAAAGTTTTGATTTTGATTTGATTTTCTTTGACTTTGCTCGAAATTACTTAATAGGGTTTTGAGTTTTTAGTTCATAGGTTAGTTGGTAGGTTGATCACGTTTTTCATGTTCAATTAGGGGGTTTATGAATGATGATGGATATAGATTTTTGTGATTGTGATTTTGAACTTATTAATGTTAATTATGCATTTTAGTATTGTAGTTGAAGTTTATTTTGTGATGTTTTTGTTTAGATTTACTTAGTGAGTTTGTTTTGTACTTTACTAGTTGGTTATAGTGCTGAGTTTGGACCTTGTTTGATTAAAAAATGGTTGCTTTTTATATTTGGGTATAGAATTTCTTATGTGAAATTTAGAGGATTGGTTACTAGTTTAGGGTTTAGGGTTTATGCGCACATGAAACTGAAATGGTGCTATTGATCTGTTAGTGTTAGCATTCTGATTGTATGTTTCCTATGCACGAGTCGTCTGGCTAACACATGGTGAATTGAGTACTAATTTGAGATGTTGCTAGCAAGATCTTAGCGTTGTTGGATTTCTTCCACTTTTGATTAATCCATCTATACAGATAATATATCATACATAGGTGTTTGGATTGATTTATTTGAGCATATCTATTGATACATGTTTTGTGAGACTGTTTGGGATAACTTATGACACTGTTATAAGCAGTCTTCAACTGGTTTTCGTATAGCTTATACGGAAACAGTTTAACTTTATTTCATCTTTTGCAATAGAAATAACTTATACATAAGCGCTTATCAGGATAAAGACTTACATAAGTTTTGTGAGACTGTTTGGGATAGCTTATGACACTATTATAAGCAGTCTTCAACCGGTTTTCGTATAGCTTATACGAAAACAATTTAACTTTATTTCATCTTTTGCAATAGAAATAACTTACACATAAGCGCTTATCAGGATAAAGACTTTCAGTATAAGCTGTTTGTCCAAACAGGGACACAGTATCATTTGGTGGCATGACATCTTTTACTTAGGACATGCCAATTTTTATTTATTAATTGCTTCCTTTACTTTTGAAAGAATGGTAGGCTTTTTTTAATGTTTGTAGCATCATATTTATTGTAATTCTGCTTTGGTTGGTTTTCTCCTAAGAATGCCGCTTCTATGTTTCTAACACACTGTTATCATCTTGGCACAGAACTCCTAATTCAAGGATTTATTCCATCGTTGATAATGGGAATCTAAGGTTTGCATCCATTAACCTGTATTTTTTCTCACTAGCTGCAAACTCAGTTTTTTTAAAGTTATTTTATTATTATTTATATGATGTGATTTATTTAAACTTTGGAGATAGGGCTGGACAGAAAAATAGGGAAATGTCTTATTATGTCTATTAGGATAAAAGGTGTCCCCTTTTTTCGACCACCAATAAGCCATTTTCATTGGTTGAGCATAAAAATAAAAAATTGACATCATTCTCTATCTCCTCTAGTTCATCCTCTTCCTCAACTTTGTATGATCTAATTGACAGTTTACCTTTGGTGATGTTTATCAGGCCTGCATCTTGGTCTGGGCTTACTGGAGTTTGTAATAGGCCTTTAAAGTCAAGGGTTAGTATTTAAATAGATACATTTTTTCAATCATGCCTATGATATTCTCTGACATTAACCGTCAACATTTTTGGCAGTGGATTGATGTCAAATTCTTCTCGTCTTCAGGTACTCAATGTTCCTGTTACCTAATTTTAAAAGCTTCTACTTGTTTAGGTTTTTTGTTTTATGGTTTCTCTTTTATGATTAACAGAGGATAATCTGTAAATTCAATCACGTGTATCTGATTATGTTCTGATCATTGTTCCCCCATTTAATAGATTTTCCACATGAAGTCCTTGGGATGCCAGCTTTATCTCCTACAATGGTGAGCTCGGAGAAACAAATAGTTTTCTCTCCCTTTTCTGATCTCTTTTCTTTTAGGGCTTTCATGGAATTTTGACCTCTTCTCTTTGTTTCAGACCCAAGGTAATATTGCAAAATGGAGGAAAAAAGAAGGGGATAAGGTCTGTTAGTACATGGTTTTTATGTTTTGATTGTTGCATATCATAATTCTGTTTTCTTTGATGCTCTGATTTTGAAAATTGACTTCTTTGAATGAATTATTCATTTTCTCCTTGCTACTGTTTAATCTTACAGATAGCAGTGGGTGATATACTATGTGAAATTGAAACTGACAAAGCTACACTTGAATTTGAAAGTCTTGAAGAAGGGTATTTTTTTTCTTCCCAAGTACTGGATGGCCTTTAATTTAAAATTTATAAACTTGAGTTTCTTACTGTTGAAATTAAAGGAAGCAACTCAAATGTTAGTCCTGTTACAATTCAACATATCCCAGCTGGACAGTTTAGCAACTTGAATGTTGCTCGTGATATGTGTATCTCAGGCCATATTTGGAGTAATACAGTTTTGATGGTTACATGATTGATATTTGATCCAGTATCAAGCTCTCTCCCAGTATGACTTAACAGTCCAAGAAAATCTTCCTGTCAGATTTCCTAATAAGAGAGAAATCTATTTAAGAACATGTCACCCCGCTCTTGGATGTGATAAGATGCCCCTCCCTTTTCTTAAAGCACGTATTAGCTATAGCTAGATCAAAAGGGGATGAAAAATCTATGATGGATTTACCCTCCACTTTCACCTCCCCGAGGCTATACCCCCATGGAACCCCTCATAACCTCTCGATAGACTCCCGACATGCCCATTTAGATCCACTCCTAGAAAAATATTTTCTCCTACTGATATTTCCTAAGTTAAGCATTCTAAATCCCCCAAAAAATTTACTTTATGTTGTTCTTCTAACCATACTTAAAGGTGTCTTGTTCAACTTAAAATTTAGGCAATGATCCGATCTTGTATCCTTTTTACATCTACAATATCCTTCTTCCACTTCTTACCAACAATAATGCCTACCCCATTTATCGATCTTACATTGCCAGTGTATTAAAGCTTAAAATTTGAACTGTCCGATTCTATTGCCTTTTCACCCACTCACTTAGTTTTTGTATGCACACAATTGATCCTCCTCGCAATCATCGTGTCCACTATTTCCGCGGATTTTCCTTTTAAGTATGCATGTATTCCATGTTCTAAAATGAGTCCTAATCTCATGAACTAGATTCCCCACACCAACCCACAAAAATGTGGCAACCCTTGCTTATTTTTCACTGCATCCAGGTGGTGGTGCAGCAACAACTATTACTCATATGACACTCTACTCGAGCTATACATTTTGTTGCTTCTGGGCAACGACTTAAATTTAACATTATTACATATTCAATCCATGCCGTATTGATTCGACCAAGTTTTACATTGGTTGTAAATGCCAAATACAAACCTCTCTTTTTGTTCAGGTTTCGGTCCGACTATGCATAGCAAGGCTAACATAGGCATGATTATTTTAATTTATTTTTAGCTTATAGGAAAAATAAAGTTGAAGTGTAAAGCTAGAGGGATGAGAGAGAATAAAGACTAAGAATTATTATCATCTTTTGATAACATGATACAAAAGACTAAACACTAACCCTTGTTCGTACTTATGCCAACCTCCTAGTGGGTAGCATTAACTGAGACTAAAACATTAGTGTCGGTGGCATAGATCAAAACTTTAAGATTACTTGGTGCTGTATGACCATCACAATACTCATCTAACTGGTAAGAACAAACATGTAGAAACCACCCTTGAACTGTAGTCATTCATTGTTTTTCGAAGTGACTGTCTTCTGTACTTTATATGTGTTGGACATGCATGTGTCTGTTTAAGACAAAATAATGTCTTTGATTTCATTTGTTTTTCTCAATGTTGTTTTCTTATGCCTATGCGGGCCTTGTATTATATCTGGCTTACTATAATTGAACTGATTTTGACCATAGAGTGTAAATCATATAAAACATCCAAATTTTAGCGCACAATTAAAATGTGTTGTAGTGATTGGATGACTCTTGCAGATTTTTGGCTAAGATATTGGTACCTGATGGTTCAAAGGATGTGCCAGTTGGACAACCGATTGCAATAACAGTAAGTCAAGCCAACATTAAGTTCCAACTCTTGTATTTTTATTTGTTACTGTTATGGGGACACCATAGCAATGTTTACTTCCAACATTACTGGATTCTGCAGATGAAAGTAGCTTTTCTAGACAGAAAATTAATACTGTCATTTTGTCTTTCCTTCAACATTTCTTTTGCACACTGGATTTATTTAATCTCTTTTGACAAAATTGACGCAACAATTGTTTTCATTGTGTGTTCCAACGTGCACCTTTATGTTTTTTAATCTGCTATTGAAAACTTTGCAATTTATCTGTTGTCCAGGATTTGCTTTTACTTCTGTCTTCTCTCCAATTTAATAATTTGTGTTACACGCTCACTATTACTGGCTTAAATAACTTAAAAGTCTCTTTTCTTAAAAAAGACACACACACACACACACATTTGCAATAGGAAGTCTATTCCAGTTCCAGTTTCTATTTGTTCATTGGAAAAATTTAAATGTTAACTCAATGATTCTAACCTACAATTCTGGAGTTCAAGTGATATTTGCATCCTAAATATTTGATTATGTAAGCTCTAACGGTGAGCCTTGACAAGGTTGAGGAAGAAAGCGACATTCAAAATGTTCCTGCTTCTGTGGGGGGTGAGAGTGGGGTTGAAGAGAATAAACCAGCACACCAGGATGCCGCAGATGTGGAAAGAAAACCAGAAACAACTTCTACGACCGACACATCAAATCTTCCACCTCACATTGTTCTTGGAATGCCTGCTTTGTCCCCAACAATGGTGAGACCATTTTGATGCTACTCGTAACTATTTCCAACATAAACTTTTCTTCCAAGAAATGATTTTCAATTTTTTTCTCCACAGAACCAAGGAAACATTGCTAAATGGAATAAAAAAGAAGGAGACAAGGTTAGTTATGTTTTTAACATAAGATTTCAAGTGAGAATTCCTTTTTAATGTATTTTTGAAAATTTTAAAATGTGAAGGATGTAAGTAAGTCATTACATCCGTTTTATTGTTTCTGTGTTCCATGAATTAACATCTAATTATCTAATAGATTGAAGTGGGTGACATATTATGCGAGATAGAGACAGACAAAGCTACCCTTGAATTTGAAAGTCTTGAAGAGGGGTAAATGTCTTTCCTTATACTTAAAGCCTTTCACTGTGAATATTGTGTTTGGTATAGTTGCCTGTGTTCGCATTGCAACATGTTGTGTTATTAGACAACGCTTTTAGGCCAAGCAGCTTCATCTTAAATAATGTTTTTGCACATAATGAAGACTTGCGGCATATAATATGGGTTGTAAACATATTTATTACATGCCTGATATCTTACTGAAGTGTTTATAGACATGCCTAGTACTAAACAGAGTCCTTCAATAAAGTATGAAAGAAACCCAGGAATGGTGGCTAACCTCTTTCCTTTTAATATTGCTAATTATAATGCCAAATTACTGACCAGTTTTTTAGCACAAAGCTGGTATTCTATTTGGTCTATTTTACAGACGATCACTATTTGTTTTTCTTTCTTCTTCCTGATAAAGTTTTGCCATCTAGCTGACCAACTTATGTCTGACATTTGGGGGACTAGGTTTCTGGCTAAGATAGTTGCACCAGAAGGTTCAAAAGAAGTGGCAGTTGGACAGCCTATTGCAATAACAGTAAGTGTGAAAATGCTTTGTAACTTCTTCTCTCAACACATTGTATAGTTTGAGTTCCAACGATCTGGCATCTACTTTTAAAATACAAACTAAAAATGTCTGATGATGTTCAGTAAATTTATTGGTTAATTTACCAAATTGAAAATCTTTGCTTTTGTCTTGAAAAGCATTGTAGTGTATGAAATACTTATGCTGCCTGCTCTTTTGCAAGGTTGAAGATGCAAGTGATATTGAAGCTGTTAAGAATTCTACTAGCAGCAGCTCAGTGAACCAGAAGGAGAAGACCACCCAACATGACACTAAAAGTGAGGTCAAAACAAAGAAAACAAATACAGCACGAATCAGTCCAGCTGCAAAGTTGCTAATTATGGAATATGGATTGGACGCATCAACATTGAATGCAACTGGTCCTCACGGCACCCTACTGAAAGGTGATGTTCTTTCTGCAATTAAATCAGGAAAATTGTCTTCAAAACCTGCTTCATCTAAAGAAAAGGCATCATCATCTCAAAGTCATCAAGTTGCGGCTTCACAAGAATCAAAATCTGGCTTAAAGCAGTCAGATACTCATGAAGATTTTCCGAATAGTCAAATTCGCAAGGTAGGACCCTCAAATATTCAGTTAAATATAAATAAGGTTCTTCAATTCTTTCACAGAATATGTTGCATGGTAATGAAAATTATTTTTTGCCTAATAAGAATGTACGAAAAGTATTAAAAAAGGGATTCAGGGAAGACATTGATCGTAATTGTATTTGCTGCCAATATATAGTGCATTCAGCATATTGTTTTGGTAATACTTGGCCATTGTTGTACACACAGAGCTCAGTTTTGTAATGTTTTTGTTCGATTATGGATGTCCTATTCTTTCTATTTACATCTGTACTACCTAAATACTTGACTATAACTCAACTCTGCTTCCTTCCACTCATCTCAAATATTTTTGACTGTTTTGTAGGTGATTGCCAAGAGGTTATTGGAATCTAAACAAAACACGCCACACTTATATTTATCAGCAGGTTTTAATCCCCTTATGTCGTGCATATTATTGCAGATTAATCTATTTTTGTACAAACTAATTAATATAAATTTTTATTGGAATGTGTCAGATGTTACACTGGATCCTCTTCTTTCCCTTAGAAAGGATCTTAAAGGTATGACTGATATTAATTTTTCATTGGCACATTTTAGATGTTACGCACTTGGTCCTGGTACATCTGTAATCCAATATAATCTTGATTTGGTCCTTAATTGCAGAGCAGTATGACGTCAAAGTTTCAGTGAATGACATTATTATCAAAGTTGTAGCAGCTGCTCTCAGAAATGTTCCAGAAGCGAATGGTAAGCAGTTTCCTATTATTTTTCTATCCATTTGTGTTGTATTTACCTTAATTATTTTAGCTGTTAGAAGTAATGACGGACCCAGAAGGTGCGGAGCAACTGACATATATAAATTTATAGCTATTACATATAATTTTTGCAACAAAAATACGAAAGTACCGCATACATTACTGTGAATGTTGCCGAATTGCTGACTGAAGTGTTTATCCCACAAAACCAAACTCGCAAAGGCTGTTTGAAGCAAACTCAAGTAGTATAAACTCATCTGGACTCCCCGAGCTTCATAACCATGTGCCTAGAAGGCTGTTGGAGATAGGTTTATTCGCCTGATACTTTAACCCATATAGTTTGGAACATTCTTAGTCGAATTGTAGGATCATATCGGCAGTCAAATCTGAGTACATGCAAGAAATGGAGACAGAAACTGTGGAAGACAGTGATGGTTGCCAAAGACTAAAAAGTAGGACGAAAACAGATGGCATCAAACAACAGAACTGTATAGTTTTGAAGCTTAACAGAAGAATAATGGCATCAAACAACAGAACTGTATATTTTTGAAGCTTAACGGAAGAATAAGAATGGGATTAGGTCATGGGGAATTGTACTGTTGATTTCCATGTTGAAATCACATATTTTTCAACCCCCGGAAAAAGTTGACTTAAAGGATTTGCTGCAAAAGGAAGGGATGGAAGAAACATCATATTTTACTGATAAGAAGTTCTTAAGATATAATTCATATCAAATACAAAGCATTGGCATTTATAACTGTTAGAAGTTTTCCTTAATTGCAGGCCACTTCCAGCCGCCTTAGTTGCGGTTACTTTAGACTGCCTTTATCGCAGCCTCCAGCACCTTTGTGCTAGATATGGCCTAAGTAGTACGTAAGGTTTGGATATTTCTCATCTTACAAGCCGATTTTTTTTAGGATGAGTTAGGCCTTAAGCCTAAATTCTCTATACAATAGTAAAATCTACGCCAAGCATAACTAACATAACCTAATGCAGTACGATTAATAAAATAACTAGGCTCCTAAACATGAATAACTAGGATCCTTACAGAAGCCTAAATCCTCACCTATTCTCAAAACCAGATTTTCTCTATAGAAGTCTCTAATGCTTAAATCCAACTTACACTACAGCATACTGGAATGATGAGAAAGGGGAAGTCATCTTATGCGACTCCGTTGACATATCAATTGCAGTTGCCACCGAGAAGGTAATTGATGGTTGTTTAACAGTCATTTTACAAAATACTCAATCCTTTTGTCTGGCTATAGGGCTTGATGACTCCAAATTTTACAAAAAACTCAATCCTTGTGTGGCTATAGGGCTTGATGACTCCAATATTAAAAAATGCGGATCACAAGACAATATCTGCCATCTCCTCAGAGGTAATTTTATGTCATTGACATAGGTTCCTATTTAATGTTTTTTCAGGAATCTTGACTGTTTGTGTTTAAGCATTTTTATTTGAAATTTTAATACATTAGTGGTACTTTAGGTCAAGGAGCTAGCTGCAAAAGCTCGTGAAGGGAAGTTGAAGCCGCAAGAATTTCAAGGGGGGACTTTTAGGTGAGTTTACTACTGAATGCATATATTGCCATGAATGTCGGGAAATTCTATATTTATCATTTTTTTTTTTTTGCCAAAACCAATAACTCCGGGCTTTGTACAACCCCTTGCAGCATTTCAAACTTAGGAATGTATCCTGTGGATAAATTCTGTGCTATTATAAATCCCCCACAGGTTCTCTCTCTCTCTCTCTCTCTCTCTCACACATACACGCGCGCACACACAGCCCAGTATTTACAACATCTAATTAACTGGCCTTGTGTATAAGTGAAATTGGTTAAGTTTTTACCTTGTATTAGGGGTGAATGTTGACAGTTAAGAGCCAATAAGCAAATAAGCTTACTGTCACAGAAGAGAATGTTACGATGCATAAGTAGTTACACAAGACAGGATACTGTTAAATATACAATCGTTAGAGAGAATTTTGGGTAGCTCACATTATTGAAAATATAATTGATTCTTGTCTTAGGTGTTGGGTGTTTGTGGGGACTGTATAAGACCCAATAAAGCACCATTAAGAAGGGTTGATTGGATAGAAGACAGGTGATGGGTGTTTGTGGGGACTGTAGAAGACCCAATAAAGCACCAATAAGAGGGGTTGATTGGATAGAAGACTGTCCAATAATTAAGTATTGGGGGACCGAGAAAAACTGTAGGTCAAACCATTATAAGAGAGTTGGAGATGAATGATTTATTTGTGAATTTTAAAAAGAAAAAAGATAAGACATTATTCTACCGTATAATATGTAGCCAATCCCACCTTGTTCGGAAAAGTCTTGGTTATCATCATTGTTGTATAGGGGAGAATTTAGTCAAATGGGTTGTATATCTGCCTTGTGCAGGTCCAATTCCATTCAATTACTCACAAGTAGATTAATGAATATGTACAACTTTTTTTTTTTTTTGACAAAATACAACTTTTATTAAAATCAGTAAAAAAAATTATCTTATTAAGATTCTACAAAATTTTGTTGTATTTTGCATGTGATCTCGGTTAATTTCTACTTTTCTTTTATTTCCAATGTTTTTTCATTCACTTTTTGAAGATGATATGATAAACCAGCTTACATCTTTTTCAACTCGTCTATTTACCATTTCAACGAAGGGGCAAAGTATCGTGGTGAACAAAGGATGATTGTCACCTAATTTGATTTTCTTTAATAGAAAGGAAGGAAATTATAACTGAAGATTTTGGTTTTACAGCTATCTTAATAGTCACTTAGTCGCATACCTTTCATGAAATTACTCCTATTTTTTTTACTTATTTCCCTATTTTGTAATGGTATCGTCAGAGAGGTTTCATTTCAGAATGCCTGTTTTATTGATCTGAGAAACAGTTGCCCAAGTTTCCATTCCCTTTGGGGCCTGGATTTCAAAATGATTCAAGTGTTCTGTTGCTTTGTATTAATATAGCTCTTTATTAATTTGTATATCATTTGCTGCAGGCTTGCATTCTTGCTGTAGGGAGAGGGAACAAAGTAGTTGAAGCAGTAATTGGAGCTGATGGTATAAATTTATGGATGTTCTGTATGCCACTTAATACTTAAACTTTAACTTGTTTTGACATTGATTTTTATTTGCTAGGAATTGAGAAGCCATCTGTTGCCACTAAGTTGAACTTAACATTGTCTGCCGATCATCGCGTCTTTGATGGCAAAGTTGGAGGTATGTGTAATTGGAATACTTTAATTAGGTAATAGGAAGTATGAAGGCACACATGAAGATATTTTGTTTATAGATTATATGTTTGTTGACATGTGATAATATATGCCTTATAGGTGACTTTTTATGCACCGACAAATTATTTCTAGGATTAATATTGGGAAAATGACCCAAAAAGAAGTTTGGATCACTACTAAAGACATGTTTGGTTTTGGAGAATGTTTTCTGTTTTCAAAGATTTGTATAAGGAACATTTGAAACAAAAAAATTATTTATTTTTATAATTTCCTATACAAATCTTTGAAAATATTAAGCAGAGTAAAAACAAGGTGGTTGTTTGTAATTAAAAGTGAAAATCGGAACCATTAATACTTCATTGAGGCACATAAAATGTTACCTTCGGCTTATGTGGTTTATCTCTATTTTGCAGGTGCATTTCTCTCTGCTCTTCAGTCAAACTTCAGAGATATAAGACGACTTCTTTTATAATGACATGCGACACATTTTCCTGGTGTTTGATTATTGTGCTTCTCATGACAAATCATGTTGATGAACCACAACCTGGCTTGGAGTTGCATAACATAATCATTTTTGTCCATTTTATATCTTCATCGGATTTTGTAAAATAATATATTGGGTGGCATTACCCATATCTTGAGGAAATACACACCAAGGTACCATCTAACATTAGGCTTCCAACAATTGAGATTCCAACAGCTGAGATTCCAGCATGTTGGTAATTGTGTTCATTAGGCAATTTTCTGCCTTTGATGTTTAATAATTTTGTATGAACAGTTTTGTATAGACTAAATAAATACCAGCATTATTTTGATGAGTAAAATTTCCATTCATGTGCTGCATCCCCTACCTAAGGTAATGTTACTATTTTCTTGTTCAGGGTGTTTCAATGTTCATCTTACTTTTTGCACCAGAATTAGGGTTTTTTCGACATAGTCACACAGTTAAATGTAGCACCTTCCATTCAATGTACATTTGCTTCTGCAGTAGCTGACCTCCCACTACGTGGTAGATGAACCTTCAAAATACAAGCTTCGTTCTGAATACGCGGTCACACACCAAAAACAGCTCATGCACGCTTAGTTTTTGAATCTATTTGCAAAGATGAAAATTTTGGTATTTGATTGATGCATTCAACTTCATGAAAAGCCTCAGGAGCTCGGCCATCTGCATATTGTAGCCAACCTTAGCTCATTCATCGATGATTCTATAACCTTTCTTGAACTTGTAAAGTTAATCTAACATTCAACTATCTGAACTTTTGAATATAAAAATGTAAGTGAATAAAACATGATTTTTGGAACAAAATTGAAATAATGTTTTTTCATTACCATGCCGTTCTAGTTCAAAACTATAGTTGCTAATCAAACAACAACAAATTTGAAGCTGCACAACCATTATATCACTCAAAAACTTACTAATAGAATTCTGTTACATCACTCTAATTAGTGCATTTTATTATGCAAATGACAATTTCTAATCTTCAAGTTCAATAATCTTCACAACTGATGAGTCACCAACTTTCTGGCAAACAACAACTCGGTCATGTGGTTTTATGATGCCAAAAGCCTTGCCATGGTCTAAAGCAACCTTCAAAATTGATTCATTTGATCCAGTACTCGATTCAGCCTGCACGAAAAAGGCAAATTCACTTAGTTTAACAAACTACAAAGTGATTCATTTGATCCAGTATTCGACTCGGCCTGCACAGCATTTTCCCGATTGAGGTTTTAATATCGTTCCTTGGTTACCCTTCCCCATATATAACAACACTATATGAATTAACATTTAATAATTCTTACAGGGTGTCGAGGATCCGCCAGCATAGGGAAAAGACCTCTCACAATAAGTGACTGCCTAGCCTGAAAGGCACCGGTGAATGTCCATCGGAGTTGATTTGTCTTCAATTGAGGAATGACGACAGATATCACAGGCATGGTTGGTCTGTACTTAGCAAGCAACCTACATAACATAAAAGAACAAGTAAATAATGATATGTCACTATATCAGCAAGATATCAAAATTGCAACAGAATTGAACATGACTGTCATATCCGAATGTGGAACTAAATAAATACTGAAAGAAAGAAAGAAAGAAAGAAGAAAAAAAAGTGAAATCTTGTATCAGTTATTCAAATATGAGAAATCTTTTTAATAAAGAGTAATCATAAGAGATAAAATGAAATGAAACCTTGCAGCCCTTCCAGATGAGGTGAAGCAGATGATAACAGATGCCTTAACCTTGACGGCTGCTCGAACCTGTATGTTTCAGAAAAAAGAAGTTTACTACAAAATATATATTCAGTTAGTATATAGTCCCTTTGAGCAAGTGAATAGAATAATGTTGGTGAGAAATGTACTGCAGAGGAAGCTATTGATTCCATGTGGCTCATCGGCTCTCCCACATATTTGACAGTCTTCTTAAAATACAAATCTTGATTATAAACTTTCTCTGCCTGGACAATGCAGTAGAATAATTAGTTTGCATTTATAATAGATCTACTTCAATTTACCATAATGTAATGACAAAATCATAATGTAATTTCTATATCTACACTCCACAGGTAGTATGACAAGAATACAAAAGAGGATTTTACCGCAGATAACTAACAAGTGACAGGAATAAATTTTAATTGCGAAAATTATGGTAGGAAGTGTTGTTTAAAGGTAAAGCACAAACTTACTTCAGCACAAATTTTTCCAACTGTAGAAATGGTTTCTACAGGGTATAATCCTGTAAGGGTCTCTGCCCCAAGGAGAATTGCATCACTGCCTGATACAAATTTGAACATGTAAGTTGCTAGGCAAATTTATGCATAATTTGATGAACACAAAAAACTAAAGGAATATTGATGAACACAAGTGTTTAGACAATTCAATAACGCAATCATAAGTAGATACCCCATAACTTAGATCATACCGGACTATTCAAATATGACAAAAGAACTTAGATGAGGGAGAAAAAAATTACCATCCAATACTGCATTGGCAACATCGGTTGCTTCAGCACGAGTAGGTCTCAGATTATTAGTCATAGTATCGACCACACGTGTGACAACAACTGGCTTTCCCGCCATATTACACTTATAAATAGCAGCTTTTTGGAACAAAAAAACCTGTCAAATTCATACATACATATTCAGGATTCTATTCAAATGTATACTAGAGAGACGGAGGAATGTTGTAAAAGGCATATGCAGACAGAAATTTCCCTGTGACACTAAAAAATACAAATGAACAAAATGGAAGCATAGGATAACAATTATTTGTCACTAAAAGTAAAAAAACTATAACATCAAATTTTTCTGATCGGAAGTAAATACCGACCTTCTCAGGTGGGAGATCTATCCCTAAATTTCCACGAGAGACGATGATGCCATCTGCTTCTCTCAGTATCTCGTCAAAATGTTTCAATCCCTGTATGAATTTTAGAGAATAAAGATTAACTTTACAACCACAATTAAGCACAATCACAAAAGACTTTGAACTACAGCATTTGTTTGGTTAGTATAAAAGCAGAGAGTCTATTGTTTAGGGATCTTCAAGTTTCTTACCTCTATATTTTCGATCTTTGCAAAAATATGTGTCTGCTTGAGGTCTTCAAATTTGGAGATATATTCACGGGCCTGCAAATGAAAATCAGACGCATTGTTTATGTTTTCTAACGGCGAGGAATGCAAAAACGCAAATGATTCACTTCATCGACAGTGTTATACAATCTAAGCAAAGTTATAAGTTGAAAGTTATTAGGAAGCATGATGAAAACAATTAATATAGAAGAAAAGGGAAAGGCATGTGATAGAAAAAAACAAATTAGAGAGAACATAAAACGTAGCAGGTATATCCCTTACATGGCGAACATCTTCAGCGTGCCGGGTGTATAATGAGAGGAAGTCTATTTTGTTTCGAACACCCCATGTGCGTATTACCTGAGGTAGCGAGTAAAATGTCAAAAGGAACATTTAGAATCATAAAAGTACACAACAATAATAAAATGGTTTACCATTCATGATTGCAAAATGGTCAACAAAATCAGTTTTACTTTTGTTATCAATGTGTAGATAATAGAATTTACCTCATCAATTGTGTAAATAGTTGTACACTTACATTTAATCTTTGGATTTGTCAAAAAAATAATCTATTTTCCATATTTACAGACCAACAGAAAGATAAGTCATTTTACAACAAAATTTTTAAGAAAGTTCAAGCATTGATGTAATCAAGCTGCAGGTTTAATAATATAGTATAATTCAGTTTTGTCAACAACATTATGTCAATTTCACTACTTTATGTACACAAAATTCTTTTTGTTACCTCTTTATCCTTATCAGTAAGAGTAGGAAGATCGATACGAATCTGAGAGACATGTAAAGTATACAATGATCCAGAAAGCGTCGCATCGTTTTTTATGAGACAAGTTACATCGTCACCATTCACCTCGCTGACCTGCATTGTGAAACAGATACCACTTACACAGAGTACAAAACAGAATGATTCTAACTTTAACTATAAGCAATATTCTACTTTCTGCACCCTCTTTCATATAATGCTTCCTATAAATCTAACTGCGAATACAAGAAGGAAATTTGGTAGGCTTATAGGATCCAAAAAATAACTTGGAGAAAATTTCAGTTTTAAGATTATTTATTAAATTTTCAAGTAGAAAGACTAAGGAGAAAATACATTAATAAAGAAGTCTACGATATTTTTTCTCATTTGATCTACGTTCATCAACTGAGTTGTATACCCTTATAAGTTATAACTGAATTACTACATTACCCTAAGCAGGTCAAAGAAAAGTATATCAATAACATATGCAACTGAAAATATTAAGATAATAACTATATCAGAATAAACTATTGCGTAAGCATTAAGGATTGAACTATGTCTGCATCACCTCTAGCCATACAGAAGTTGTTTCACTTCCTGTAAACAGATATTTACCGATAAAAATAGTATCACCCTTCTTCACAGCCTGCATAATCATGGATACCTTAGTTAAAGGAGATAATCACATTGTAGTACACATTATCAAAGCTAATATGAAAGTAAACACGTGATCCAACAAACTCCCATAATAACAAAAATATGGAAAAGGGTAAACTGACCTTTGAAAGGCCGCTAAAATTTACTGGTAATAGATTTGAAGTAGCTTCTTTGTTCTGATCCGGAGTTAAGACAAGTGATGTGTCTGCTTCAAGGGTAATTGGGCGATCAGTTTTATTCACAACTTGTAATTCTGGACCTACGGTATCTAGCATAACCTGTAATTGAACCAAAATGTATGTATATTGTTACACTAATTACCCTTCAGAAGGTATTTGCACATATGGAAAATAAATTGGATAGAAGCCAATGTATTAAAACCACAATCATTTAATAGTATGTCATCACAACCATGTATGTCATATAAACAAGTAAAATAATAGCAAACGTGTGTCAAGTTTACCGCGCAGAGTTTTTTTGTGCTTTTGATAGCAGCCCTTAAATTTTCTAATGTCTCTTGGTGGTATTCTGGATCACCCCATGAGAAGTCAAACCGTGCGACTAGCATATGGCAAGAAAGGAAGAATTAGACGACAAAACAAATGACTAAGACATGCAAATTGCAAGGACCAATTCAGATTATAACAGAAGAACAGCAAGAAACTACTATTGAAATTGAACTCATTCATGATCTGTAATTTCCACAAAGTGTTACTCCCTCCATTCCATTTTAGCTAAGGTTATTTACACATAACACATTTTAAGAAAACCAATAAATTTTATTACTTGTGATAAAATGATGTCATTTACTCTTATTCCTGTAATACCATTTATCCTCTTATTCAACTTATATATCTCTCTGCAATAAATACTCAACAGTATTATTGACAAATCAGTAGTTAATGTTGCATCGAACTTTGAAAATGCAAATAATTAAGAGCGAAAAATTTCTACAAAGAGACGGTTAAAAAGGAAGGAGTGGAAAGTGCGGTAAATGTGATAAAGGAAAACCTACAATCAACTTAAGAACAAAAGATCACAAAAAACGAAAGGTTTTAATGGAATAATACCAGACATTCCTGCATCAAGGCATCGGGTAATTGTATCAACTGATCGTGACTTCGAACCAAGTGTGCCTATAATTTTTGTCATAGCTGGAAAGAAAGTCTGCAAAATGCATTTTAAACTTAGATCAAAATCTTGACAAACACTGAAAATCTTCATTGAATAAAGTTTTGTAAACAAATTCTCTAGCAAATGTATATAAACCTTTCTTTTAGTATCTTAAATCTTCATACTTAATTTCCATAACACAGAATAATAGTTCTCTTGATTCACCAAAACAAATGTGAAAAACAATGAAACAACCTAAAGAGTAAATTACTTACATCACCCCCTCTCTAAACATAAACAGACGTAATCAAAAGCAGTGGCATCAAAACTTACACAACAACAACTCCAAATAATAATGCAACAATTGGATCGCCAAAAGTTGATTTCAATCTATTTTATAAAAATGACAATGCTTATGTTTAGTTTCACTTTTGCAGTGGTCCAAATTGGTTCTAGAGGTGTAAAATTGATTTTTGACATGTTTAGATGTTTTCGAGTAGAATTGATTTTGTTTGTAGAATTGATTCTACTTGAAGCTAGAATCTGTAGCTTTTGCCTTCTAAAATTGATCCACTTTTATATAAATATATCCAAACATAACTCATTTTACTTTCAACTTACTTTTAGTAAGAATCAATTTTACATAATCAATTAATTCAAAACCAATCTATGTCACTATAGAACCAAACACACGCAAAAAGACAAGATCAGCAGAATCAAAACACAACCCATCTTAGCTAAGAAACCAACAAAACTAGACTAGCATTTTTCAACTTGATCTGCCACACTAGACAACAACACCACAAATGGATCAAAAAAAGTTGATTGTTTTCTCATAATCCTAATCTTTACATCAAGAAAAGAATAACAAAACCAACAAAAAAAAAAAAAAAAAAAAAAAACAAAAAAAAAAAAAACACAACACAACACTTGAAATAAATAAATAAATAAGTAAATGAAGAGGGAGAGAGAAGGAGGATACTGACAGGTTTGGATGGCTCTAGGATGGAAGCCATCCTAATAGGTTCCTCAAGAAGCAAAGGGCTTGACTGCATTTTGTTTTTCTTCTAAACTGTCAACTGCACCAAACCTAAACAAATTAACCAGTGATGAAGGAGAAAGTAAATATATGTGAGAAAGGTGTATGTAGTTGTACGGCAAAGTGATGTAATTATTAAGAAATTTCAAAGGTGAATACTATCAATAATACCAATTACCAAACCAACTGTGACTGAAAAGGAAACTTGAACTAAACTGTGTGCATCAATACTAATGAATATATATCTATAACCAACCAACCATGTCAATCATGTAGGGAACACTGTTTCAAAAAAGGAAAGAAAAATATATGACTAACTAACCGTAGTTGATAGTCGGTAAAAACGTGAAAATAACTGTACACGTTGATTAATCTCTTATTATATAGGTGTTCTATCCTACTTAAAAATTATTCAAAACTCTAAATCAACAACTTTCTTTAGAAATTCAAGTTTATAATCCTTCTCACTTTTACCACTAACACCATTAATTTTTTTTTTTTAAGGAAACACCGTTAATTATGGTTGCCAATTCAACATAAATAAAAACAAATATGAACATATATTTCCTCTAAAAAATGAACATATCGTTAGAAATTAAATCAAGAAAAATCTAGATGACTTTAGAAGTATGATGCACCGCCTATGTATTTGCTTAACCATTAAGAAGTAAAAATATCTAAGTACTAGCACCACCTAGAATAATCTAGTACTGTCACTAGAAAAATCTAGTATGAACC
>Ga0228710_1006125_pt1 | contig 18413 bp, 10 predicted proteins | sample MedpolnodulmetaG_FD_177995 | JGI IMG/M metagenome (GOLD analysis project Ga0228710, IMG submission 177995) | Root nodule microbial communities from Medicago polymorpha collected in Santa Monica, California, United States - pink nodules | ecosystem: Host-associated > Plants > Roots > Nodule...
ATATATATATAGATATATATATATATATATATATATATATATATATATATTTCTAATATGCAAAATTTATTAATAATCTAACTTCTGCATAAGTGAGACGACGCATATATAATCTTTAAAGTGTTGGGATGAAGATGTAATATCAAAACCTTTGTATGACTTCTCTTAGATCAATGATATGATCCGTGTGTTTTAGGCTCCATTCGCGATCCAACATGCCGCTTACAGAGCTTGGTTTGGTTAAATTACCCACTTTGTGCATGAAAAATCTTCATAACATTGTGACGGTCAGGTGACACGCCCCACTAACGTATATGAACTAACAAAGATGCAAATGTATATGAATGAATGTGTTTTTTCATAAGGAATCCACCTGATGAACATATTATCAGTGATTGAGCACTTCATGAGTCCACCCCGAAAAATAAAAAATTTAACGATCATAGGTCTATTTTGCGAGATTTTATACAAATTTATGTTGATTTTAGGTTTTGGATGATCCAAATTCCTGCAAAATGGTGTAGTGGTCCACCCGAAAAATTTAAATAATTCAATTATAGGTCTATTTTGTGAGACTTTAAACAATTTTTCAACGGCTAACTTTAGTAGCCCACCCGAGCTTTTTTTTCTGGCTCCGCCACCGCATATTATGTAATGATTATCCAATATTTTATTTTAAAAATAAAAAATAGCGAGATAAACTTGAGGAAGAAATTAATGGATTATCACTCTAAATCGATCACTAACTTTCGTAACATATTTTATTTCTTAGTAGTGAGTTTGACATCTCTCATCCTACATAGTGTAACAGTTTTCCATATTATTGTTCAAATTAAAAGAAGTTGCTATTTTATGTAGAAAATTCCTTTATAAAACGGTAGAAAATTAAATAAACTTGTTCAATTTTATTACAGAAATAAACTTGTTTATTTAACTAAATTAAACTTTTTTTGGACAAGACCAAATTTCCGTAGTCTTATTAGATATGAATTTTTTTTTTTGAAACAATTATTAGATATGATTTCTTAATTTTTTTTTTGGATTGACACAACAATGACCGAACTATATTCAACCACACATCTTAACTGGTTCTTTTAAACCACACAACCATATTTCTTTGATAGTTTGATTTGATGAGTTCTTCATTTAGATAAAATCTCAACATTGTTTTATGGACGACCATTGAACCTTAAAAACATTACCTACTTTCCAAGTATTTCATGGACTCACTAATTAGTTGTCCACGAAAGTAGTTATATTGAATATTGAAATTTATATAACAAGAAAATTTTGACAAATACAAGTCAGCAATATCATGCTAATTTATGCCTTTCACAATTAACAGGTCACTCTCAACTAATAATAACCCTATGAATTAATATTCCAACTCATATGCATGAAATAACTGATAGGGCACAATTAACCCAAATTGCAACTAGTCTTAATTTCTCCTTGATTCACATGCATACAATTTTATTTTATTAATGTCCATAATATACATTTGACCTTGGACGTTAAATGAATGGTGTAGGACATATATCATGAGGAAATTCATGAACCACATACTTTGTAGCCAGAGTTGAGTTGGGCTTTAACTTGAGCAATCACTGTTTTTTATAGTTGAAAGAAGAAAAATTCAAAGTTTGAATTTATAAATCTAGGGAGACTTGAAAAACGAGCAACCACCGGCAATAAACTGTGTGCAACACATGATCCAATAAACCCCACGATGGACTTCGAGTCCATAAATCAAAATGTACTAGAACTAATTTTATATTAATTCTACGATGGCTTTTTTTTTTCTCGAAAGAAAATCATAAGCATATTTAAAAAAATACATTTCACATTAATATACTACATAAATGTTTATCAACATAAATTATTATTATTTTTTTATTGTAAAAAAAATGTTTATTAACATAAATGTTTATCATGGTTCACTGCACAATTTGGAATTACATCTAGTTGTCTCACACATGAGAGATTTTTCCACTATAATCAACCTTGATTACAAAAATACTTAGACACCACGTCTAAGATTTCCTGCCTCACCTTGAGGACTTCCCTCAATCCAACACGATTACGAGTTTACTATAATTTGATGATTGTTTACACTTGTTTTTTTTGAAATAATGATTGTTTACACTTGAGACTCAAAGAGTGGTAAACTAATTTAACCATACGTATAAAAGACTTCGTATCTTAATAATATTTCTAAACTCTTAAAAAGAATTCTAAGATAGAAGTTTGTAAAAAAAATAAAATTAAGAGTTTTTGTGCTAAGATTCGATCAATGTTTTGGCACAGTTATGGGTGTTGTTCTACTTGTGTGTTTCTTAAAACTTTTAAGGTTTATAGGAGTTTTGAATAGAGCTATTGTTTGAAGAATTGCTTGTGCATCAAACTTCCTTGAGAAGTTTCTTCAGATTCAAAATCCTTTGTCATTTAAGGAGTTTTCTGCACAAAGGTACTTCAAAATTTCTTTGCTTTAGAGTAAGATTTTAGTTATATGGTCCTACACACTTGAACAAACTTCAGAGTATCCTATTATTCTTTTATACATTGTTATCATCAAAGCCTTAGAGATATTGTTCTAAAACTCATCTTGATTCAATACCAACTTCATCAATCTCATCCAAAAACTTTAAGTTACGACTTTTCCAAAGACTCCACACAATCGCACACCAAATACTACTCTTTACATGAGACATTTTCTTTGTAATATTAAAGAATAGATCAACAATACCATAATCAGAAGAAAAAAAAATATGGTTCAATCAAGTCCTAAAACCCCAAAATTTTCCATGTCTCTACAACAATTAGACAAACAACAAATATGTGCCAAATATTTTCACCATATTCCCCACACCTAAAGCGATTGTGAGGACAAATTATTGTTTTTGTTATCGATTTGTTCAAGTTGGTAAACAGTCTCTCATCATACACCATATAAAGACCGATCATCATTCATATGTAAGGTACAGTTATCCGAAACCTATTTTTTTGGGTTGGTTTGATCGGATTTTTCGAATTGACTCAACCTATGTACACCCCTAAAAGAAAGAGGCGTACTATTTTTTTTTTATAATCATATATTTGTAAGGTATTTTGATCAAGTCGTCATCTCTTCACCTACCAAATCATCATGTTTAATGTGTTTTTCTTATGATTTTGTTGTTGGCGGAGCCACTCCCTATTTTAGATGGATTGGATGGAGTGAGTTGATTCTTTTGCAACCGCTACTTTAAGTAGAAACAAAATGCAAAATAAGAAAATTTGAATGAAGTACTGAAGAAGAGTGATATTCAACAAATGTTGCAACCAGCCCCAAACCTATATAACATGAACCACATATATAACAATTTATTTCTTAGATACCGAATAAGAAGAATATTACTGATTCAAGAGAAAGTGACAATTGCATAAATGCTGGCCTGTCAAAACAACTCAGGCTAATGTGCCTAATTTAATTGTCAACTAGACTTTAAAATTTCAGCTATGCTAAAGGTCAATATAGTTCAAAATACCCAAAAAAACAGAATAAAAGATGCACAAATAATGATTACTTAGGGAACTATCTTAAATGCATTCCACATATAATTCGTGAAACATGCAAGGGCTGACTTCTGATCTTCCCACAAACCAATTTCCACCACATATCTATTTATTCTTCAACTATTAGAATGACCACAACACCTTATGGAAGTATTTTATGATCTTTGCCAATATTTTTTTAAAAAAATAAAATATGAAAGAAAGTTAACACAACAAGTTACAATTGACACATTTTTTTTAAATAGTTTTATTTAAATTTTTTTTTTGGTAAAGAAAAGGGAAATAAAGGGTTTTCATTTATTTTGGAAATATTCCAACAACTAACCCTCAAAGAAAAGGTTTTAGAAGATTAAATCTTCGCAGTTCTTGCATGCTGAACTAGATGGTTGTAAGTGATTATCAAGGGCTTATAATTCCAATAATTAGAGGTGTAATGGTCCAGATTGGTTCGGTTTTCAATAAAAAAAATTGAAACATATCAAATCTACATATATTTTGTTTTTTTGGTTCGGTTTTCAATTTTTTTTAGAAGTGGAACTAACTCAATGGCATATGATTTGGTTCAGTGATCGTTTCGCTGCAAATGCAATTGAAAAATGTTATTTTTTCATGCAGTGCTATTGTATAGTATAAGATTCTTATTATATTAAATATTACATGAACAAACTAATGAATGGTTAACACATAAATCTAGAGAATTGTTAGGGTCGGAATGAGTCCTCTTGAATAGCTTGTTGGGGTTGTTTCAGGTCTTTGTGTCTTTAGGGATAGACAGTCGAGGATAGGTTCTTACTTTAATCTGACATTCAAATGTGTGGTCAATCTAGAAAGCCCGTAATGATCTAATTTTTGTTGGCAAGCTAATTAATGTTGATATATAAATTGGTTGAGCAGATCCAATTTCAATCTGGGAAGTGGTTCTTCCGTAAACACATGAGGCATCAATGTTCTTTCTGCAAGTGACATTGTATACTTTAATATTAACTTTCTCAAAAAATAAAAACATGGGTCTTTTTGTCAAAGTGAAAAGGTGTTGGTTGTTAAAATAGACCTTCATAAAAATGAGTGAGTCTATTATAGCAAGCCTTATATATATATATATATATATATATTATGCTTTAATTTCATATTTCCTTCAAGAATAAAACTTCATCTTAGCTTCATACTGTAAACCAAAGTTAAATGTTTTGATAAAAAAAATAAAATATTATGCACAACCCATTAAGTTTTAGGAACAATCTGTCCTACATGAAATGGTTAATAAAAAAATACAACATATGCACAATTCAAACCTTATTTCTTATGTTTTTCATCCACCATTAGCTATTACACATTCTATTAATTCAGCCTGTCTAAGTAATCCATTTTGAAATTTTTTGATATATTTACACAATTAGTTTCATTAAAGAATACAAATTCTATATATTAAAAAAAACATGATAATACGACCTTGATATATTTCAAATTTAATCAAACGGTTGGTCAATTTGTCTAAATAATGTTGTCATATCTCTACACAGATGGACAAAAGCAATACATTTTTCTTTGAAGGGATAAAAACAATACATATAACGATTATGCATAGGTGTGAGCAACTCCTGACTTTGTGATGAGCAACTCTCGGCCTGTATAGGCGTAAGCAACCCTCAGATCAGTGAGAGACTATCGGTTTGCACCGTAATCGAATGAATTTTAGGTCGTGTTCATCGTGTGGTGTCGCCTGTTTGATGGGTTCAAGGCATACCTAAGAGGACTCAGTTTGGGTCTTGGGTTAGTTCAAAATATTTCATATAACGATTCTTTTAGGCTCTATATTTTCTTCATTATATTTTTTGATTACTTTTTCTTCCACTTAAATCTTTGATAATAATTTGTTTTTCAGGTCAGTTGTTATACATTCTAACTCGGTTTTGTTAATCCCTATATTATGTATTTGAAAAATTAGTTGTTAGTTACTATAATATGTATATGCAAAGATTATAAATACAAATATATAAAAAGAATATAACAAGACTCACGGGTAAAGATATAGTTCAACATAATTCTAGCAAGTGTGTAAATTGTTGCAGCTCATTGGAAAGTATTCATAATATAATTGTGGGAGTGCAACATCTTTGATTGTATTTGCCTATTTGGTGTTGATCAGGGAATATATTGAATAAATAAAGAGCCATGCTAACCGGTGCCCCCAGGGCACTGGTTAAGGATACTAAAAAACAAGTTATTATTATAAAAGGAAACATTTTTAACTTTTTATGGATTGATTACACAATTTTCAATACAATAGTTACTATACAATTTCCTTTTTTAGTATCCTTAACCGGTGTCCCATGGACATCGGGTAGCATTTCCCACAAATAAAAAAGGTGTGTTCAAAAATCATAAAAAATTAAAATGTATTAAATGTGGTCATTGAATGAAAATATAATGTAGATTACAAAGCAAGAAACAAAAGCTTGAGAAAAGTTAGTTACATTAAATTAATCTAAAAAATGTTAGTTTATTTAGTTATAGATAGATAGATAAATAGTAGAAGATATCAATATAAATACATTTCTGTCTAAAATAATATTATACAGTCTTTTATCTCTCAACTATGCATATTATATTATAAAAGAATAAATATTCAAATAGAGTTTCTTTTGTACTACATGCATTCCAGAGTTGGTGGTGATCCCAAAACGACGCTGACTCATTAACCCAAGACACATCAGTTGCTCTGATGACGATAATGGGAAGTTTCCGGTCAAATGTTGCCACCGCAAAGAAGTTCATGCGTTTCATATCAACATTACCTCGCTCTAAAGCCACCATTCAGATACCCATTTCCAATTACTCGGATGCCATAACTGCTTTTCAGGGTATGTTGAATGAAGATCATACTCCTCAAACGTAAAAGTTTAACCAGCTGCTAAGTTCAATCCTGAAAAAATCCCCTAAAAATAATAGTAATGTTGTTGTTTCGTATAATGAAATGGAGAAAATAGGTTTGCCCTTGATATAGTTTCCTGCAATATTTTCATGAAGTGTTAAGCTCGTGTCAATCTCTTGGGTTATTCCTTATCTTTTTTTGCAAAAGTTTCAAAATTAGAGTTTGAACCAACTGGTTTTACTTAGAATACTCAGTTGAAAGGGTTTTACTCACGAGCGAAGGTTGACGAAGCTATCAAATTTTACACTTCATCTGATTCTTATGGGATTAGATCTGATCAATTTAGTAATGGAATTTTGGTGGATGGACTTTGCAAACCAGGGAACATTGAATATGCAGTGAAGTGAGTTAGAAAAAGTGTTAATCTTGATACATAAGTGTTTAATACTGTTATTGATACTCTTTGTAAGAATCCAACAACTGTTGATGAGGCTTATCGGTTATACGATGATTTCATTGATAGTGCTAACTCACATGCATATGTACACACACACAATGCATTGATTCGAGGTAGTTGTGTTACTGATTTGTTCAAAAAAACTTTTTCATTTTATGAACAAATGCTATTCAAATGGATTAAACCAAATGTTTACACCTTTGGATTGTTGGTTGATTGTTTATGCAAACAAGGTTTCGTAAACGAGTCCAAACTTTTGATTAATATAATGTTGAAACAGGGTTTGCTCTTCTGGTTACCTTGTGCTCAATGATGTCCAAAATGCAATGAAATTGTTTAATTCATTGCCTAAAAGAGGAATAAACCATAATACCCAATTTCAAAAACTCATTTCCAATTACTCTGATGTTATAGCTGCTTTTCGGGATATGTTAAGTGAAGATCCTACTCCTCCAACATACAAGTTTAATCAGGTATTAAGTTCAATCAAAAGAAGAAAATCCCTAAAAATAATAGTAATGTTGTTGATTCATAAAACGAAATAGACAAAATGGGTGTTGCCCTTGATGTAGTTTCCTACAATATACTCATGAACATGATTGTCCCTATAAAATCAAAGACCCGACTCTCGTAATAAAAATAGGCCCTTCATAAAATAAATACACAATTTTTTTAAGAATAATCTTCTATTTAAATTTAAAATAACATTCGTAAACATTAAAAATTATCATCATTATAACTAAAACAAAAATAAATCTTTATTCTAATCAATAATATGAAAATACAATTTCGAACGAATATTTTTATTAATCTTTCAACTACGAAAAAAAAAGTTATCAAATTGGAGGTCCGTGTGAAATATATAATTAAAATTATATTGAGTTATTAAGTACTATATATATTGGTATTTTGATGACAAACACATAAATGTGTAAAGCCTAGTGTTAGTGTGTATTTTATACCAATGCTCTTTCCCAGGTTCAACTCTCATTGACTGGTTTTTAAAATTAAAATATTAAATAAATAAAAAATTATGATGAAAAAATGAAAACCATAGAGTTGAGCAAGTGACCGTCAACTTGCAAACATGCATCCCAACCGCTGCACTAACGATTCTTATAGTGATTGTAGTTATTATCCAAACTTTTCATCAATATAATGTTGAAACATAATATGTAAGTTGATTTGATTTGCTATGCACCACTAGTCTCTGGCTACTTTGTGCTCATTGATGTCCAATATGCAATGAAGTTGTTTTATTCATTGCCCAAAAGGAGGATAAACCAAGATAACCATTTTAGAAACTCATTTTCAATTACTCCTATGTCATAGCTACTTTTTAAGATATGTCAAATAAAGATCCCGCTTCTCCAACATACAAGTTCAATAAGGTGCTAAGTACAATACAAAAAAATAAAACCCCTAAAAATAATGATAATGTTGTTGATTCGTATAATGAAATGGAGAAAAAGGGTATTGGCCTTGATATAGTTTCTTACAATATACTCATGAACAAAATGCAATGAAGTTGTTTTATTTATTTCCCAATAGGGGGATAAACCATGATACCCAAGTTTATAACACAATGATATCTGATTGTTGTCGGATGAAGTTGTTTGATGATGCAACGAGGCTTCTACAAGAGATGAGCTCCAAAAACATCAAACCTGATGTTGTTTCTTATGGAATAATCATTGATTCATACTCTCATTTAGGTGAAATGTAGGGTGCTTGTAAGTTGTTTTATGAGATGGAGTAGAAAAGAATTAAGCATCACTTTGTGATATACACTTATATGTTGGATGGGTTGTTGAAATCTCATAAACCAGAAGAGACTTTGAAACTATTTGACAAAACACATAAATGTCTAAAATATAGTGTTAGTGTGTGTTTTATACCAATGCTCTTTCTCAGGTTCAACTCTCATTGAGTGTTTTTTTAAATTTAAAATATTAAATGAGAAAAATTATGATGAAAAAATGCAAACCAGAGAGTTTAAGAGGTGACCTTCAACTTGCAAATACGCATCCCAACCTTTATGTTAACGATTCTTAGGTAGTTATGTTACTGATCAGTTCAATAAAGTTTTTTTATTTTATGAACAAATGTTGTTCAAAGAGATTAAACCAAATGTGTAAGTTGACTGTTTATGCAAACAAGGTTTGGTAAACGTCCACACTTTTCATCAATATAATGTTGAAACAAGGTCTGCAAGTTGATTTGATTTGCTACACAACACAAGTCTCTAAGTACTTTGTGTTCAATGATGTCCAAAATGCAATGAAGTTGTTTTATTTATTTCCCAATAGGGGGATAAACCGTGATACCCAAGTTTATAACACAATGATATCTGGTTATTGTCGGATGAAGTTGTTTGATGATGCAACGAGGCTTCTACAAGAGATGAGCTCTAAAAACATCAAACTTGATGTTGTTTCTTATGGAATAATCATTGATTCATACTCTCATTTAGGTGAAATGTACGGTGCTTAGAAGTTGTTTTATGAGATGGAGCAGAAAGGAATTAAGTCTAACTTTGTGATATACACTTATATGTTGGATGGGTTGTTGAAATCTCATAAACCAGAAAAGAATTTGAAACTATTTGACAAAATAAGGACAAGAGGAATAATACTTGATGTTTGTGCCTACACTGCTGTAATTTTATGACTGTCCTAGAATAGATGGTCTAATATGGCTAAACTGTTCTTGAAAGAGGTATTTCATAAAGGATTTGAACTTCACAAGGAAGTCTACCAGACATTATTTGTTGTATTTGTACACAAGCAAAAGTAACCCAATTGTTTGTGGCTCTCTCATATTTATGAACATGACTATCCCTATAAAATCGAAGACCCGACTCTCGTAATAGTAATAGACCCTTAATAAAATAAATATAGTTTTATTTTAAGAAATATCTTATATTTAAATTAAAAATAACATTCGTAAACATTTAAAATAATCGTCATCGTAACTAAAACAAAAATAAATCTATATTCTAATCAATAATATGAAAATATGTTTTCGAACAAATATTTTTATTAATCTTTCATCTACCAAAATCCAGTTATAAAACTGGAGGTCCGTCTTAAATATATAATTATAATTATATTGAGTTATTAAATACTATACATATTGGTATTTTGATAACAAAACACATAAATGTCTAAAGTATAGTGTTAGTGTCTGTTTTACACCAATGCTCTTTCTCAGGTTCAAATTGAGTGTTTTCTTAAATTTAAAATGTTAAATAAGAAAAATTATGATGAAAAAAATGCAAACCAGAGAGTTTAAGAGGTGACCTTCAACTTGCAAATACGCATCCCAACCGTTATGTTAACGATTCTTAGGTAGTTATGTTACTGATCAGTTCAATAAAGTTTTTTCATTTTATTAACAACTATTGTTCAAAGAGATTAAACCAAATGTTTACACATTTGGAGTGTTGGTTGATTGTTTATGCAAACAAGGTTTGGTAAACGTGTCCAAACTTTTCATCAATATAATTTTGAAACAGGGTTTGCAAGTTGATTTGATTTGCTACACAACACAAGTCTCTAAGTACTTTGTGTTCAATGATGTCCAAAATGCAATGAAGTTGTTTTATTTATTGCTCAATAGAGTGATAAACGATGATTCCCAAGTTTATAACACAATGATATCTGGTTGTTGTCGGATGAAGTTGTTTGATGACGCAACCAGGCTTCTACAAGAGATGAGCTCAAAAAACATCAAACCTGATGTTGTTTCTTATGGAATAATCATTGATTCATACTTTCATTTAGGGGAAATGTACGGTGCTTGGAAGTTGTTTTATGAGATGGAGCAGAAAGGAATTAAGTCTGACTTTGTGATATACACTTGTATGTTGTATGGGTTGTTGAAATCTCATCAATCATAAGAGAATTTGAAACTATTTGACAAAATAAAGACAAGAGGAAGGGGTATGGCTAATTTTATGTCTGTCCTAGAATAGATGGTCTAATATGGCTAAACTGTTCTTGGAAGGGGTATTTCATAAAGGATTTGAACTTCATAAGGGAGCCTACCAGACATTATTTGTTGTACTTGGACACAAGCAAAAGTAACCCAATTTTCTGTGGCTCTCTTGTCTTATGATCAGTGGAAGATCTCCTTGGAGACCCATAGGAACCACTACACCTTCCAAGTTTCATATAAATATTATATTAGTTATGTTATATCACATATGTATGGTTGGTTCAGTTGAAAAATGACATGTTGTTGTTCTTGCGGACACGTGTTCGACCTCCCTACTTTTTTTTTTTTTTATATATTTCTTTTGCATTAATAATCTTTTATTAAAAAAAAATGTTCCCATCCGGACTTGAACTGCTATGCTTCATGTAAAATTCAAACAATTAAACCTATACACCTCTTGATAATTTTGCTAATATTTTGAAACTGTTTAATATATATTCCACAAATATTTTTTTCTTTTTGAGGGAGTATACCACAAATATTTGGCACCCTAAACCAAAAAACTCAAGATCCGTCATTGCTTATGATGCTTATATATGTTTTTCCAAAACTAATTATAGTTTGCTAATAACTTTAGTTAAGTTCTCTTATGGCCAATATGTTTAATACTTTATTGTGAGCTATGACTAATATGCAGAAGCTACTTTCCCCTTTACTTGTGTTGTTTATATATAAATCCTGACTTTGTCCATTGGGTTAAGCATTGAGAAACAATATATGGTGAGGAGGTTGGCTAAATTTCATTTACTGATGGATTAATAATTTTTTAAAAGATAATCTTGATCTCCATTATAAATTTATACATGTCATCTTAGTTGACAAAGCGATTTCAATTCCATTTAGAATGATTTATATCCAGATACAAATTTATTCTCATTAATTCATATTATATTAACATCATTGTATTATTTTAATACAATCTTACATTGATTATAAATAATATATCATATATATATTAACTAACTTGTGTAATATATTTTATTAGGTCTACTTAGATAAATGTTAAGAGACAACATCTCCCTGGAAACTTAAATTTATGATCAAATTTTTCATAAGGATCTACTTGAAAGACTTTCAGGTGATAATACCACCGCATGCGTAAATTAAATGGATTTTTATTCAGGTCTTATAGAATGATTTTCCAGTGACCACAATCCCACGTTAGATAACAGTTAGCCTGAATTTTTTAGTGTTTGTTTTCGAGAGGACGATTGTCAAGTCGAAAGAAGAGTTCTTCAAGTGTATGCTAAATACACTTGAATTCGACAAGATTCAATGGAGAAAGATTCGACAAGTCTTTTATTTCGATTAAAAGAAATTCAAATTCTCTTTTAGGAAGCAAGATCAACAATCCAAGACAAGTGGGACTTTATTTGTGAAAGTTTTTCTATAAAAACAACTAAACTTTTTAACAAGTTTCTATAACATTGTGTGTTCTTGCATTAGAAATTTTTTCTGGGTAAATTGTTATTTGTGTATGCGTTTAAGAAATGGCAAGACCCTTCCATAAATGGCTCGTTCTAATACAAATTCAAATACAAGTAATGCTACCACATCTAATACATAAAACAATGTTCAAAACACACAAGAACAATCAACCCAGGCGCCTGTTTTGACGGTTAGTGTTAATGTGTCAACTGCTATGGGAGTAACTTCTCCTATGCCGGTTTCGAAAGTTATGGGGGTAACTTCTCTTGTATCTTTTTCGACAGTAGCAATATTGTAACAACCAGAAATTGTGGCTTCTGTGCCACCACCAATATCCTTTCCTATGACCCCTAGGGGCACTAGCCCTGATTGAAAAAACAATGGACACTAGATTAACTTATATGCTACAATTTACGTTACCAATGGTCACCAGGGAATAACTCTATGGTATGCTAACATCAATGATCGCATGCCTACAAACTAATGCATCGAAGTATGCTGATAATGCAACAACTGCATTTTCTCCTTATAACACACATTCCTGGTCGAAATCCCATACCATCTTTAACAACAAATTCATTATTGTCTTTAAGACAACAGATGGATGAGAGTCATCATGAATGGTTAACATGCTAATGATAGGTCCGCAAGTGCACGGAAATATCGGTTTTAGTATAAAAGATGTCGAATCCCACAAAGACCAATGTCAAATACCGTTATCTATTGCCACGTTGTTTATCTAAGGCGATGCTAATTAGTTTAGTTACAAAATTGGAAAATAACTTGTTTTTAATTACTTTAAATGACGAGAGTCTGTAATATAATTTGTGTCGACCATTGATGCTTGCTAAATTGTATTTTATTATTGTAACAGGAAAATATTTTCGTGCGTTAAAAGGATTAAATTAAAGGGGTCATCAACTTTCGCGTGTACGACACCGAATTTTGACTTTGTAATCTATTCGACCGCTTTCGCGCGTACGCCTTACAACTTCAAAACTCTCTTTGAAAAAATAATCAATTTACGTTTGAAAAGTTATTTTTAGTAGAAATTTTAATTTAAAGGTCCTGTTAGCTTTCGCATAACCGGTACCGTATTTTAAACTCACAGACGCCAGCTTTTCCGTGTATGGCCACAAGTTTAAAATAGCATTTTTGAAAATTAGAAATTTCTAAATTAATTAAAAAGAATGCTCTCGCTGTTTTTCAAAATCAATTTCTGAATTTTCTACGGTCAGATACAGGTTCCGCTCTTTCAAGAAGAACCCAGTATCACTTTATTTCAGCTTTCACCGTAAAATTCATCGTTTAAAATTCAGAATTTTAAGACTTAAAAATAATTCCAGTTACAATTTCTAATCATACAATTTAACTGAGTATCATTGGTACGACGTTCATCATATTCCAGACTCTATAAAAAATCTACTCAGACATAATGATGATAATAACTAAACAATTGTTCATGTTATGCATAGTAATTGAAACAGGGAAGCAAAAGAACAAAGTGAATAATTAGAAACAAAGTAAACCTAACCTGAAATTAGATGAATTGAATTGCATACCATACCAGCAATAGCAGCCGAAACATGGAATTGGAGTGGAAAGAATAACAATGATGCAGCAAACACCAATATGGAGTGGACCGCAGCAAATGGAATGGCCACACAACAAGTAAACAATTCACAATAGATATCCGCAGCCACACTAAGGAATTAGGATTGGGACCGAGAGGTGCCCCAAATTCAACAAGTTGAACCTATAATACAAGGAGAGGTTGTGAGAAACCTAGGAGTAATTCTGGTAAATAGGAATGATAATGCAGATGAAATAGTTAGAAATGTCCAACAAAATATACATATACAAGGTTTGAATTGTCAATAGCCTTATATGTCAAAATGTTTTTTTTATTGTAACTATGATTTGTTTTTTAAAAAGTTAACATATTATCATGATAAATGATCATATAATTCTTCAATCATATTTAATTTTTTTTTTTTAAAAAGTTACATAGTTCGTAATTTAAAAAAGAAAAGTAAGCTCTCAATCCAAACATACCCTAAGAGTTAAATGGGGTACCGGAACAACATTTATAAGAGAAGAAGAAATGAATAGAAAATGAGATGCAATGAAGAAGAGAAAAATGGAAGTAAAAGATAAGAGATGGAAATATTTGAAAACTAATCAAGAGAATTTGAAGAACAAAAAGCTTAAAGCACAAATAGCAAAATGTCGTCGGCGGTGAGCAGAATGATTATGACGATGAACATAAATTTAGGGCTTGTGGTTTGTTGAGTGTGAGATGAAGTGAAATGTATTGTATTGTTCAGTGTGTGAGAAATCTGTTCATATTGTTTGTTGTTTTAGTGCGAGAGTGTTAGTAAAACGTGGGGCCTAAGATAAGTCAAAACGAGCTTAGTAAACTTGGTAAACCTACCGACTCAATTCATTAGTTCATTGAATTTCAAAATTAATAATCGAGAACCAAACCAATCTCATTTGATTTCTTTTTGGTTCGACTTGATTTTTAAACAGAACTAGAAAGTATGAGGTAAAATTTGGTTTGATCTTTCAATTTTAGCGGTTTTGTCCAACCCACTTAAACGTACTAATATTGCCTCATTCAAATTAAAAGAATTGGAAAAAATATATCTCATTAGTGAGGTTATTAATTCTAAACAACAATGATATGTATACATCTATTAATTTCCTACACACATTCAACAACTCATTTTCTTTCTATATCTCTCTTCCTACACATCATTAACTTATCACATATATCACATCACTTCTTCATATCTCTCATGGTGTATACACTCTATGCGATGTATACAAAACATTTCCCAATTCCAAATGGAGCAAATCATAGCACTTAAATAATCATTATGTCTACTTGAATGATACAACTTGGAGCACAAAGATATTACCATTACTTGTACATATGTTGTCGGATAGGAAAATTAAAATCTGCTACTTCCTCCGTCTCATAATGAGTGAGTTATTTGATCATTTACACATGATAAGAAAAATGTATAAGTGAAAGATAAAGAAAAATGATTTTAATTACCCTTATAAAACATTGATACATTCACCGATATGATAAATGCAAAGTGAAAAATATTAAATTTAGAGTGATGCAGTTAACATTAATCGAAATGTATAATTGAAAAAATGTAATTAACATTGCTTTGAAAAGTAAAATGAATCATTCATTGTGGAACATATTTTTTTTCTTTCAAATGTGTAACGCATTGTGGGATGGAGGAAGTGCTTTGATATAAGGGGTTAAATGATTTTTCAGAAAAACATTTTTAATACTTCCTCCTTTCTTAAATACATGTCGCAAATTGATAATGTGTACTATTCACATAACTTACTTTAGCCATATTTTTTTTAACAAATATATAAATACATATGTTAGTATATTGTTCAATTTGTCTCAATGAATACTTTCTAAATATCGATTTTTTATTATAGATAATTAAAGTTATTAAATATCAAAGTTTTTGAAAGACATCTGTGAAGTGGTTGACTGCGATATATATTTTGAAACGGAGAGAGTAAAAATTGATACATCATTTCTTTTTACAAATTGCAAAGGATCCCATTTACTTGTCATGCTAACAAATGTCATAAAGACACTTATTAGGAAACTAAAAATGAAAAGAAGTGATAAATTCTAGGTATCGAAAGTCAAATTATAAAGTTTTAAAGTGTTGAATATATCATTTCTAAAATAAAGATTCTTTTTTAATTGTTTTGATCAAGTGTCCTAAAGGCACTTAAAAAGAATAACATTACATTTTTTTAGACCTCATCCGAAGGTGTTAATTAAGAACAACAACAAAATTAATTTTATATCCAAAAGTAAAAGCTGTGGATTTAGTGTATTCGCAAGGTTTAAACATTTGACTGAAATTTGCTAAAAAAAAAAAACATTTGACTGAAATGACTAATTCATCACATATAAGATTAATTCATCACATAAAATTATTCTTTGTTAGAGTCTAACTTCATAATTTGAAAATTATTCTTTTTTAGATTTTTCTGACATTAAATTTTAAAATTTAAGTTAAGGTACTTTCGTCTGTTATAATTTAAGGAAATTTTGATTTACACTGTGTTATATTATCTATTATGTACAATAAAATTTTAGGAAGGTCTAAAAACAAAGAATGTTTAAATTGCACGGTTGTGATCTATTTTTTTTTTTACAAAAAGGTAAACCAAAGCTTGATCAAATTCTAAGGGGTAAACACTATTTAACTCATACAAATATGCCAAATGCAACATCTTTTGATGATGATGATAATGATGATTGAAGTTGTATGCCAATGAGACTATTGCCCGACAAAAAATGCTTACTCGAGTTGTAGTCTTGATTAGATAAACACAATTATGTTGGTGTGACATGTCAATTTGATATGGAAATTGAAAATTAGTCAACGATTTGGCTAATAATTTTCAAAAATGATTTTCTTTTTATTTAAAGGATTATGTTAAAGAAGGAACTTTGTCCCTCGATCGTGGGTTCTTCAACTTCTCTAAAGTGCAAGTTTTAGAATTTTTGAGAACTAGTAAGCCAAGACAAATTGAAAACTGATATATACAGGTCAATGCGCGTAAAAATAAGTTAGTTGATTAATGCGCACATATATTTATTTTTATGTATACAAAGATACAAAGTATATAATGTTATTCGCATGGTTTGCCTTTACTCCCCTGGTCTCGTGGTATTTGTTTGGTAATTCACTCACACAATTTTCTCTCTAATCAGATTTCTAAGATTTTGGTCGTGTTTTTATCTTGAGCTATAAAACAATAAAATGTAACCGTAAGGCCTAATTATTTGTTACGAGTAGTGCTGACAACACTCTCTTTTATAAACTCTTTCTAATACTCAATCTCTTATTGGTTCAAATCATTGTGAGTGTACACTTTGAAAATAGAACCCACACAAAGTGGTGAGATATGCATGAATTCCATCCAATAAAAGAGTGAGTGCCAGAGAAGTGTTCAAAAGTGAGTGTTACTAGAATTTCTCATTTGTTACATATGACTTTTACCAATTTTAGTGTTCTCACGACCTTTGTAACACTCTGAAATTGAGAAAGATCTGACTAAATCATCTTTCATTTGACTGTACTTAACTTAACTGACTACTCATTCGATTATTGAAGCATCGACTAACCTTAAATAGATTATTAACCATTTTTCGACTAACAACTTATATTATTTTTAAGTGCAAACAATATGAAAATGGTGGATGTGGTGCATTTGCAAGGTAAAATGACTAATTCATCCTATATAAATGAAATTATAAAAATAAAAATATCCCACAATTGAAGGAACTACACTAGCTACTTATACGCTGGGCCGGTTCCATAAAGTTAGACTTGCTCTACCAATGCAGGCAATTGAACTAATATTATATAAGTATTATGATCATGTTTCGGTAGCTATAATCTATCCAAATCTTGGTCCCTAATATTCAATGTCTATACCCATATGTTTTTTTAAAAAAAAAATGTCTATACCATATAGGAGTTTTTTTTTATTTTTTTATTGCTGGCGATACAAATTATTTGTTGGCTATGCCCATATAAGAGTAGGTCTTACAAAAAGAAAATCGGTTTTTTCAAACTTTGTTATATACTTATCTGTAATATTAGCTGTCTCTATTTTTTTTCTTCGTCGTTATAGTATACTTCATGTTTTTTAGTAGTGATACTTGTCAAAATGTATCTATATATGGCAATATTAACAAAAAAAGGGAAAACAAAGGATGCCCACGAAAATACTCTATGCTATAATATTATGAGGGATGCACTTGTTAAGTGTGAAAATATGATAGATTAAGCGGTTACTTGTGGTTAGTTATGAGTGGTTAACTAACCATAGATAAGTTTTGCATAGAGTTATACTAGCGGTGTATTGGATTGAGATTTTAAAAGACTATTTTGACAAACAAAATCCTGAAGATTTTGTGAGATTATGTTGATTTTGTTGGATTTTAAAAGACTTTTTTTAATGACTTTTTACAATCAGGATTTTGAACACATGATTTTAATGGATTTATGATACAGATTTTAACGGACTTCATGA
>Ga0228710_1006126_pt1 | contig 18412 bp, 11 predicted proteins | sample MedpolnodulmetaG_FD_177995 | JGI IMG/M metagenome (GOLD analysis project Ga0228710, IMG submission 177995) | Root nodule microbial communities from Medicago polymorpha collected in Santa Monica, California, United States - pink nodules | ecosystem: Host-associated > Plants > Roots > Nodule...
ATCTCGTCGAAATATTTATCATAAAGCAAATACCTTTCAATTTTCTTTTATTTTTTTATGATAAAAATACCTCATAAAATAAACTTATATAATCTTTATCAAAATTATCTTTCAAAAATAAATTTCTTTGTCAAACTCATAAGCATATATAATTATTTAAAAAAATATATAGAATTATCAAACTCAAATATTTCATTTAAAACTCATAATAATTAGTTTATAAAATTATGTTTGTTGGATAGTTATTTTTATTCTATTCTACATGTGTCGTTATTTTAGTTTTTGGAGTGACTAAGTCACCGGTTCAATATGATTTAATCTGATTAAATACTTATACATGTTTAATCTAAACACAGAGTTATCTAACCGAGTCATCCGGTTTAATTCGATTCAGTCATGCAGTTCAACCGGTGATCCAATGGTTCGACCATAGACTCAACGAGTACACCACACCACCACCATTTGTTGTTAAGAGTTATCAATCATTTCTGAACTCTGTAACTTTACTGAACAAAAACAATGAGTGGCATAGCATTGACACCCGCAGCATTCAACCCCATAATCCCATCATCATCTTCTTCATCAAAATCTCAAAAACTCATCAAAACCAAAACCAAAACCAGAGTCACATTCAACAACGCCATTTCAATCTCTTCAGACCCATTCATTCTCGACCTCGCTGAAACCTTAGAAGACTCCGTCCCTACACCACAACCTCTCCACAATCTTCGACAAGCTTCTTCACACTCTCTCCTCTCTTCTCCATGGCCTTCTCGAAAACACGAACCTTTTCGCTTCAACGACTTCTCCTTCCTCCGTTCTTCCCAAATCCTCCCCACCCCAATCCCAACCACGACCACCACCGCCACCGATCAATTCCCCTGCCACGTCAGCATCGTTGATGGACACTTCGTACAATCAACGTCGAAAATCTCGCAGTTTTCAGATGGGGTTTACGTTGGTAATTTGTCAAAATTGAATGGTGTTATTGCTAAGAGGGTTTTGGAATTGGTATCTGGATTGGACGGTGGTGATTTGTTTTGGTCGATTAATGGAATGGGCGCACCGGATTTGACTGTGGTTTATGTACCGGAGGGTGTTCGGGTTGAAACTCCGGTACATTTCGGTTATGTATCGTTGCAGAGTAGTAAGGAAGGTGAGAATGAGATGTATATATCGAATCCGAGGGTTTTGGTGGTGGTGGAGAAAGGTGGAGAGGTTGATATAGTTGAGGAGTTTGAAGGGAATGAGAATGAGTGTTATTGGAGTAATGCTGTTTTGGAGGTTGTGGTTGGGGAAGGTGGTAAGGTTAGACATTCTTATGTTCAGACCCAGTCGATGCTTGCTGCGCATATCAAATGGACTTCCGTTCGTCAGGTTCATCGTCTTTTTCATGCAATTTATGCTTCAAATATCAAATTTTGTATGCATGTTTAGTGTTTGTTTAGCTTAGAGTTAAAGTTCAAAGATCGTGATTTTCAATTAATTTGATTTGAATTCAATTGAGTTTGAAGTGATTATGAATTTATTGTTTATGGAATGTAAAAGTTATGTTGGAATAGTAAAACTGGGTCTAAAGGAAAGAGATAAATAAATGCACACAAGAACTCAAACATTGATCGCTGAGTTCAACGAATTATACCTATGACTACTTCTCTGATAACAAAGGTGCTGCATTGTAGTTTTTCTATTATGCAATTCTTAGTGTTATAGGTATAATGTTGCGGTTAAATACTACAATTTGATTGCAAGATGACCCCGCTATGCCCGTTGTGCTTTTAGCTATACTCCCTTTTCTATGCTCAAGCGATTGCCCACTTACCGGTGAATATGAGCTGTACACAACCAGTCACTACCTGGACCTAATGGAATTACTTGCAATTTATCTTTTAGTACCTGGTAGAAGTAGTGGCATCATTTTGTCATTAGGTTCGTAATACACTAGTACATGTATATTGCCTTTATAATCTATAACAACTAATTACTTCAAAAACACTGATTTTCTATCAAGCTTTGCTATTTAGTGCAAAAATGTTCTTATGGACTTTTGACGAAGAAGATAATGGCTAACTATACACAAAGGAAGGGCAATCTAGTTAGGATAGGAAAGTAGTTTTATAAAAATAACCTTTATTTTTGCATTTCGTGTGCTGATTGTTTTGTAACAAACAACATTTTGATTATTTTGACCAAACAGCATTTTCTTTTTCATTTTTGAGAAGTTACGCAAGAGGGGATATGTAGAAATTTTTTGACATGATTGGTTTGTGATTGTTAAACATTTACAGGAAGCATCTAGTACATATGAGCTTACAGAAGTAAGCACAGGAGGCAAACTTGGAAGGCACAATCTTCATATCAAACAACTAGGTCCGGACACAGTGACAGAGTTATCAACTTTGCACTTGTCTGCTGGTAATCAAACACAGGATCTTCACAGTAGTCTTGTATTGGATCATCCAAGGGGTTATTCCCGTCAGCTTCATAAGTGCATTGTGGCTCATTCACAGGGACAAGCAGTTTTTGACGGAAACGTCAAGGTTAACAGGTAATTCTTTCTTTTGCACAACAATACAAGAGTGGATTTAGGCCATGTTTGGATTAGTTTCTAACAACTCAGAAGAGCTTCTCAATTCAAATAAGTATCTAGTATCCATTTATGAAGAACCGAAGAAGTCCTTACAATTGTATATATGTTTACGGAGAAATAACGGAAAGTGTTTATGAAACAATTCATATGCTGAAACTAATTTCACCTGTCTTGCTATGGATTGATACTCGGTTATTGTAATTTTTTTTTTCTTCTGAAACAGCCAATGTTAATATTGTTAGTAAATTGTTAGCATTAATTATGCTGGGAGTAGGAATCGAACTCCCAACCTCCTTAGCACTCCACTCTTTAACTTTCCCACCACCAAACAAACCTTATATACCCTTGTTATTGTACGTATATCCAAACTGCCTTTTAGTCATTTATGTAGGAATGTGCTTTTATGTATCAAGAATGGAAAATTCTATGCATGTTTCACTTTTACTCTTTCGATTTCATGTGATTGAGCTGTTGTGTTTCTGATGCTGATTGAGGACTGAAATCCCCACAATATAATCTAATGACTTAATGAGTTTTAGTTACATCTAATTGCTATAAATTTTTATTTATTGAGCTAGGACAGGTGGTAATTGTTTACTAATGTCTTGTATTTCATCACATATGCCACTTCATATCAGTAATACACCATTCTTGTGTAGGTATGCTCAGCAGACAGATGCTGGACAGTTATCAAGAAGCCTTCTTCTTGAACCTCGTGCAACTGTAAATGTTAAACCAAATCTCCAAATCATCGCTGATGACGTCAAATGTTCCCATGGAGCTGCAATAAGTGACCTGGAACAAAGCCAACTTCTGTATTTCCAAGCACGTGGCATCGATTCAGAAACAGCTAGAAGGGTTCTAATTTTTGCCTTTGGAGGGGAAGTGATAGATAAGTTTCCTAATTCTTCCATTAGAGATAGAGTACGAAGTCAGATTAAAAGTTTATTGGATCCATCTCCTAAATGATCACAATTGTAGGTATGCGCTACATGTAAACATGTTATGTCAGCTTGATAAAAGTATAAATTGGAATAGGAAAAAAATCTTGTTTCTTGTCATGGTTTCTAACCAATTTCTACAAAATGAAGTGTCTACTCCGGCAATTGTAACAATTGAGGCTTTATCCATCACCATGCACTTCTAGTTGTATTTATGTATTTTTTGGAAAATACATTTTTCAGGTGAGTAAAAAAACAATAATAGGACTCACAGTTGTGTATGTAGGACATACATATTTCTTATATATTTCTGTTTCTCATAACATGATCTTCTTACCAAGTAACATGAGATGTAGACCTTCTTCCAAATGGAACTCAATTTTCTCTCTATCCTAAGGCCTTACATATCTGCATATCAAGGATAAAAATATTCCCACGTTTTTACATCTATTTGCAAAATGGAGTACTCCACAGCAGTAGATAATTATTGTTTTCCTTTTTTCGTCAAATAAAAGGATACATTTCTCACTATCTATAGCATTGTTGAAATTTGGTTCCAGTAATTGGTAGTCAAACAACATTACATGGCTTAAGCATCTAACAAATCTACAATATGCTTGAATGTAGTCTCGTGGTCATTATGCACTTCATTGATTAGATGTATCGAGTGTACACAGTTGCATAAATTGTCATTTCAAATTACCAATCAGAAACATCTATGTGATGTTTATAATGGAAATCATATTCAAAACTGAAGAGCAAAAACTAGAGAAATAAGAAGACAGCAACAAAATACAGTAGAAATTTTCCTTTTGTCTAGTACAAAAGCAGCAACTAAAACCATTCTTCTGCTTCTGAAGTTTTTGCTGAAGGCAGTGACTGTATTGGCATCACTATAAGCATGGTGTTGGGGCATGATTGGTTTGCACTAAGCTTGCTATTTTTATAATTCTTAGTCATTGTTTCCCTGTGAAGATGTATTCATCAAGGGAAGAGAACATTTGCAGAGGAAGCAACCTTTTTTTTTCTGAAAAAGAGCACTGTTATTTACAGCTAAAGATTTGATTATGAAGGACTCACAAAACTCTAGTTTACCAATTGAATCTCGCTTTTGCCGGAAAACACGGTAGTTACCGTAATGGGTGAAAGTTTTCAAGACTTCAACTACACTGCTTGCTAGTGATGCTTTCATGATCTGTTTCCCCCCCTGCTATTTTATGGGTTATCCTTAGATAAAGGAGCATTTCACAAATTTTGATCAGGTGCAGGTGTCGATAGATCAATTTTTGCACACCTGAATGCGACTGTACCAGAAAAATATTCTGATTTCTGACGACCTGCAAACCCACCGGCTGTTTGTTTTTCTTGTGTCTATGTTGTTCGGTTTTCGGGTGGGTCAAATATTTCTGTGTAGCCCTAAGTAGTTTGTGGTGTGGTTTGGGTTTGGATTGATCATGTGAACAAGTACATATTGAATACCAATATCAGTTTCTTGTTATAAGTTGAACGTAAATTTGCAGTTAAAAAAAAGTTGAACTTCCCTAGTCTGAGCTGAGTACATGAAAAGGAGGACTTATTGACATCCCTGTGTCTGAGAATATCGCATTTGAGTTAAAAATTTGCATGCGTTCTGCCAAGTAACTAAATGTTTTTAATTAAATTTATGTATAGTTTCTAAACTGCAATATTCCGTTCATTTTATTTAACTAACAAGGAATCGGTCAAAGTGGCAAGGACCTTTTAATTAAGTGGTTCTGCGTATGGAGAAAGTTCAATTAGGATGAGAGAATCCACCTTATGTGCCAAATAGATTTTTTGACAAAGATTAATCACCGCTAAACGACCGTGAAAAGTTCGTACATATAATATGATAATTGTTATATTGTAGGATTATGATGGACTTGCATACACTTCAATTTTTTTTATATTGATATAATACTATCAAAATTAAGAATATATTAATATTAAACATTTTTTGAATCATAATTCATTCTATACGAAAACACTCTTTAAAAAAGTGAAAGATTTCTCTCCAACTTGCTGTCATTCCCTCCCTGGCTCCCTTACCTTCCACTCAAAACTCCAAAATAAAGCCTCAATATGTTACACGGTTGCGTAAAAGAATGCATAAGTCTTTATACGAAATGTAAGTGTCGATCTGTGTCTTAAGAAATCAAAACTTAATTATTATTTTATTTATTTTTGAAAAGTTTTACCATAATCTATATTGAAAATACTATATTTTTCGTGAAGAGCAATCCGTGAATCTTTTTTTTTTTTACAAAGAGCGGCGATCCGTGGATCTATCACGACTTGTATTCCGCTCAACCATTATTTATTGACTTCCCTTTATTCCTCCAACCTTTCATATATTCCGCCAAACATTGAATTTTCATTGTTTTGTTTGTTATTCATGATGCATTCATGATACTTCTTTCTCTAGCCGTATATAACATTATTAATACTTTTTTTTTTTAAGAAGTTAAATTAGTCTACATAAATTAGCACGGTAGCATTATTAATTCATAAATGTTATTATTACTTATATTTTGAATACTACAGTATAAAAGAAAAAACTTACTCTATAAGAAACAAGGTCTCACCGTCTTAAAAAGAAATGCTAATGAAAGGTTCCAAGTCTAAACACAATTGTGACATACCTACTAAATGGAAGACTATTACTAAGCCTCACAGGAAAATATGAGAAATTGTTAATAGTAATAATCCATCAGACACAGGTCTATAAAAACAAGTTCTTTCCAAACCAACAGACCAATAAAATAAAAGGTAGTGGTAACATATGTAGAAGGGTTTGATGTGCACTGAGATAATTTAAACAATATAGTCCCACATCGGTTATCACAGCAAATACTGAAGTCTTTATAACCAATAAACAGTTGCAAAAACATGTGTTCGTGAAAAGGAGAGATGGTTGGCATCTCCCCTGACAGGGATGGGAACAGCCTTCGGGCTTTCCTGTTACACATCTCGGTTAAGGCTATCCACCTCTTTGAGGTTGGATCTATAACCCAATTTTTTTGTCCTTTTTTTTACTACTTCAATCCCATGCTTGTGAAGCTACTCTATTTACACAATTTCTTAAGTTAGTATATACTTGGATATATAAAAAAAATTCGAGACTGATTTTGAAGACTGTATGGATGTAGACACCGAAAGGGTACTAAATAGGGGGACTATGATTCCCTGCTGTAAAAACAACACGCAGTTTTATGCTGTAGGGAATCTTGACTATTGATTTGTGATCCGACGGTTCATATTAAAAAATCAATTTTACATAGTAAAACAATCTCAGCCGTCGATTAGAGATCGTAAGGCCAAAATCTGTTACAGCGTCATGTCGTAACAGCACCGAATCCAAATCCTAAATAGGGAGCAATATTTTCTCTCTCTCTCTCTCTAAAAAAAAAGAGAAATTTTCTATGGTCATGATCTTAAATAAAAGTAACTTAGTCACAAGACGTAACAATGCATTTTATTTAATTTTCTACCGTGTTTTGTTCAAGTTGTATAAGTGTATTTAAATGCATTATATTTTGGGTTGTGAACACATGTGTTGCTTTTAAATTAAGATAGATTGATTTGGCTAATTTTTGGTTGTAGCTCTTCTATTTTTCTTTTTAGGAATTATTCTTCTATATTTAATTTATGAAAAAATTGTGAAAGTTTTACTTTTGAATTACACGTATGAACATTTGTCCTAATTTATCAATGAACTTTAGTTAAGGTTAAACTAGATAAGGAGAATCAAGCTCAATTCCTATGGTATTCCATCATACTACCTCTTAGACCTTAGCCAAACTCAAAATTACAAGGTCACTTTAAATACTAATGGGTAGTTAAGTAGCACACTCTTTAACAAACCTTTTAACATACTCTCTTTCATTGATAAAATTTATTGGATTCCATCAAATTTACGTAGAATCAATATGAGTTGGTCGATCCCATATGAATTTCAATTAATAAAAAATTACAAAGATCCGTTGCGATTTCCATAAATCTTTTTGTGATTTTGATAAATCGACTGCAATAACAAATTAATTGTAATATGATAAAAAAATAGATTTGATTTTTATCTATCCATGCATGTATGGAGGTAATTTCAACACTAAAAAAAAATTACCTTTGAATGTAGATTTAGTTATTGGATTGGATAATATTAATGCATGATTATAACATTGATGAAGTGCTGTTATAAAGTTTCCACATAAAAAAGTGGTGTTGGTGTAAAGTAAAAGAGGATGAGAGTGTACAAATAAAGGATGAGGCATTCGTTGCTCACCATACATCCAAGATAATATTTTGGGAAAAGGAAAACACACAAACACACATACATTCAACACCTCTATCTCATCATTTCATTGATATTTTTATTATTATTTGTACTCTTATCACAAACACAAACAAAGAAGCAGAAATAGTCTTAACAATGGCACTGAGGATGTGGGCTTCTTCAACTGCCAATGCTCTCAAACTCTCTTCTTCTTCCTCCAGATTACATCTCTCCCCTCCTTTTTCCATCTCCAGATGTTTCTCAACTGGTATTTTTTCATATATACCCTCCTTTTTCCAATCAAGTTGAATGAATGTGGAAACATATATGTATGTATTTATATGAATTTTTGCAGTGTTGGATGGACTCAAGTACGCATCTTCACATGAATGGGTGAAGCATGAAGGCTCAGTAGCCACTATTGGTATCACTGACCATGCTCAGGTTAGTTAACTGCACCTCTCCTCCTTAACATTTTCCACAATATGTCCATGCAAATCGCTCCGGCTTTAAATGAAGCTCCACAAATGGACGGTGAGATTGAACCATTCAGATTAGTCGGTTCTTAGGTCAGATACTGAGTTTAAATAAAAAAAATATCCGCAATATGTTTGTGTATGTGTCTCTAGTGTGTGTATGCATGTAGGTTGAATTAGACTATAACTGCTAAAACTTAGAAGTGACCTACATAACTCGAATGAATTGAGCTAAAGGAGGAAAATGATCGAGATTCAAACTCGAACAAAAGAGAAAATACTAGCATAAAACTAATATACTAACATAATCATTACAACTTAGGTGAAGGCTGAAACTGTTTAATTAATTGCACTTGTTGGTTGTAGGACCATCTTGGAGAGGTTGTGTTTGTGGAGCTTCCAGAACCCGGCGGTTCAGTTACAAAGGGTAACGGTTTCGGAGCTGTTGAAAGTGTTAAGGCAACAAGTGATGTAAACTCTCCAATATCTGGTGAGATTGTTGAGGTTAATGATAAGCTCACTGGAAAACCTGGCCTGGTAATTCATTTATTTACTCACTTTCATCTTTAGGCAAGAAGGTTAATTACTTAGAAATGACTTAAGCACTTATTGAATATAAGAGCTTATGAATAAGTTGCTTTAATTTACAATCAAATAGAGAATAATAAACTCTGCAAATCTGAAGAGATAAGTAAACTAGCGGTGTGCCGTTCAAAAAAAAAAAGAAGTAAACTAGCGGTGTACGGTTATGAAAAATAAGCTGAAAACAACTTACGAACATGTTATAAGCTATTTTCAAATAGTTACACTAACGTTTATGTCATGACTTATGAAATAAGTCAACATTTAATGTCTTTGTCTTTAAATTAATTATAGTAGCTTATACATGTTCATTTATTTATTTTTATTACTTTTGTGACTTGAAGATCAACTCAAGCCCATATGAAGATGGATGGATGATCAAAATAAAGCCAAGTGATCCATCTGAATTAGAAGCCTTGTTGGGTGCAAAGGAGTACACAAAATTTTGTGAGGAAGAAGATGCTGCTCATTGAAATTAATTTCAATATATGGGACTGACTGTTTTTTTATATATGTACTATGATATTGTTATCTACTTTCTTCAAGTGCAATAGAATTGCTTCAAGTTATTGTTCTTTCCTTGCTATTATTGTTACCGACACTTCATTGTGTCAGTCTATCTATCTAGTCATGCAATTAAGAAGCAAATTTCTCGTTCACTTCTATCCATTATTATTTTCACTTGAATGCTTTGTAGATAAAAACACATATTTGATAGCAAAGTTCAGTCAATTGTGCACAAGTCTTCGCTCAACAACCTGTCCGTCCACTTATCGGTAACTAGTAGCTATACTCGATACACTAGTTCAAATTACAACAATTATCCCTAAACCGCACAACGAGGGGTTTCACCCCACTCACCCCAGTCGCAACCGAACACACATTTGGGCATGAACCAAAGGGCATGTTTCTTTTGCTTCGCTCAGAAACCTGTCCACTTATCAGTAACTAATAGCTATACTCGACACACTAGTTGAAAGTCCAAATTTCTTGGATTTGCTCAATATTAGTTTACTTTATTTGTTTTGAATATTTCTTTTTACTTGATTAATGGGTCAAAGATTTTTTTCCACTTGTCCAAAGTTAAAAAGGAAGCAATACTTTACCCATTAAGATCAAGTCAAGTGAGATGAGTTACTTTACCATTCGTTGAGATGACTTTAAACCTTAGCATAAAATAAAAGACTAATCAAAACTGAAGAAGCCAAAGAGCATGTGACTTGTGCTTTGATGTTGATGGAAATTGAGGTAGGTTGGGCAAGAGCCATTTTTTTCTTAATTTTTCATGACTCCGTTACGTGACATGAATTTATTTGAATAATTATCAAGTACGGACAAACTCATTCTAATCAAAATTCAATGTTAAAAAATGTACTAACAAACATGTACCAACATTTGATTTCTCCATTTCCTTGCCTATCATACATGCTAATGTAAATTATATTATAATTCCATGGCCTAAACCCTAGGACTTGAACTTTATTTAAATATAATATAGTTTACAAGAATATTAACTAAGAGACTAAGTAATCCCATGATTTATGTGACTTTTATAATTCTTGCAAGGCAATTATCTTTAGGCCTTGGCACTGGCAGGTAGGTAAGTGGACAATCTGGATTAATTCTCTCCATCCTGCACGACAAAAACAATCAGAGACATAATTGATTATTTATTTAATTTCTTATCATATGAATACATTATTTTATTCCTTTGCATGCATTAATAAGTCAATGGGTGCAAAATGGAAGCAAGTGTGTATTAACCTGTAGTTAAGAAGAAAATGATGGAGGTAAATAGTGATCTCAAGTTTAGCTAGATCACTTCCGGGACATAATCTGCTTCCTAATCCAAATGGATTGAATGATCCTGCTCTTGCTTTGTAATTCTGCACCACATTTTGTTTAAGCACACATAACATGTTACATATTTTGTTCATCAAATTTAATTCACCAATGCATTAAAGAAAATAACAAAATTTTCAATATTAATTAGTGTACATACCTCCCATCTGGAAGGATCATATTCCTTTGGATTGGAGTAAATTTCAGGATCCATGTGAACACCTCTATTCCAAACCATGACCTTCCATCCTTTTGGTATTGTATAACCTGTAATTTTTCATTTTTAGTTTTTTTTTAATGCTGGGTCACTGGGGGAGGCAGGGAGACTGCCCACATCGAGGCTACAACAACCGCACAAGTAAGAGAGACGTCACACTCTTACCCAAAACCCTAAGGCAATGGGTTTATGGGTCCTCTTACTTATAAAATGTTCAACATTTACTGTTTTATCCGATGTGGGACATATAATTCACACTTGCACACAACATTAAGGGGCATTGTTTCAAATTGCTTGCGCCCGTTTCGTAAATTTTTTAGAGATCTCTGCAATCGTAATTGCAGCTGCATTGTTCGCATTTGTCTCCAATTAAAGGGTTGTTACAGACTGCGACTGCAACTGCAATTTAAAACCCCTACTTTGTTTTACCGGAACTCCAAACCAAACTAAAAAGTTGTAATAGTGTACAAAATTATCAACTGAGGAAACATTGTAAATATATGGATTAGAATAACTAACCGTTGATGTTAACATCAACTTTTGCCAGTCTAAAATTTGCAAATGAGATTGTTGTTCTGCGCAGCATCTCATCAATAACCTATAATGTAGAATATATTAATTTATATTAAGGCAAATATATATTACACCTTACTAAAATTATAATATGATGATGATGACAAGAAAGAATTCGCATATCACATACCTTTGAAAGATATCCCATTTGCTTAATTTCCTTAAGGTTGAGTCCTTTTTGAGTGGAAGGCCTTGTTTCCATGATCTCTTCTTGTTCTTTCTGAAAGGTGCATAGTTTATTTATTTTTTAAAAATCAGTAACTAGATTTGAAAATGCAACATTATTATAAAATGTATATATGTGGACCATTTCCATAAACTATGAAATGGATTAATTAAGGAGGAAAAAAAAGTCTTGAAAATAATATTAAAAGACCTTGGCCCTTTGGAAGACATGTGGATGATCAATGAGGTAAATAATAGTCCACAAAATTCCATGAGCAGAGCTTTCATGACCAGCTAACAAGAACACAAGAAGTAAGTCTATAATGTCTTCATCCTCCAACATCCTACCCTCTTCATCTTTGACTTCCATCAATAAATCCATCATATCTTTTTTCATCTTTTTTACTTTATTATTATTCCTCCTTTTTTGGTCCACCAAGCCTTGCAATAGTTTCATCAACTTCTTTCTAGCCTAAACACACAACCATAAATTAATCAATTAATATATTGAATAATAAAATCCATCCCCTCAATTTCCTCAATCACATGACGAATATTACATTTTCATCTATATACATATACTTGACAACTTTAATGTATTTTTTAATCATTTCATCGTCACTGTGAAGTATTCGCCGACTTTACCGATGATTAATTTCAGAAAATTCGACCGACTACCTTTAATGAGATCTCTCGTTATAACAAATTTTTTTATCTATAAAATGCAACCTAAGATCTTATTTAAAAAAAGGACAAAAATCTGAGTCAAGTTTCATTCAACCGATATACTTAGTTGATAAATTCAATATCATAGTTATTACTACCTACATAATTTATTTGCGGTCTCTATGATGCATGGCATGGCGTGACATGGACAAATACGTGTACATGTCTTACCCTCTGGAACGGTGCTGGTTCAACAATAAATTGACTTTGATCCTGATTCTAGTTAAGGTACAGAACTATAATCACCTTAGAAACCCGACAGTGACACATATAAAAGTAATTGAATGTCATCGAATGTCTTGTCGGTATTGAATACTAAGAACGTGTTTGATATTACAATAAGTTTGTTCAAATAATGGTGAGTGGCGCACCGTCATATCAAATATGCATTAATTTGTTGTAACAAAAAAATCTTTTATGAATAAATGTGTAAATGGTTAATTAACTAACCTTGAGTGCTTTATGGAATGCAAAACCAGGCAGATTGATGGCAAGTGATTTCATTCCCTTAAGCAAATCAATGTACAAATTTTCAACCAAACCAAGGTCCACATGATCACGATGAGAGGAAATGAAGATGGTAGTGATGACTTCAAAAGCAAACTTTCTCATCTCTTTAAGAAACTCACATGGTGTGTTCATTCTAGACAACTCTTGTAAATGTTTCACAGCAATATCCTCAATGAGACCAATATAAGTTGACAATGCTTCGTCACCATTTATGGGGGAAGTGATTAAACGCCTCAAACGTTTGTGTTCAGAATTTGAGATTCCATGGAATGATCTTTTTCCTGTAAGGAGCATGGTTGAATGAGGGTATCCAACCTTGAGATTCTCCTCGTCGGTTAGAACCTTACGACATGTCTCTGGTGTGCATACTATGATGCTTGGACTCCCAAACAAATGTGTTCTATACATTCCTGTCCTTCCATATCTAATAAAATAAAAGTCAAACTTAATCACCGTAATAAAGATGTTTTGACTCCTCTACGGTACGGTGCAGTGCTTTCAGAATTGTTGAAATTAGTTGGACTAAAAGTCAAAAGTTTAACCCCTAAAATAATTCAACGATTCTGTACCGTACAAATGTTATGCTGCAGAGAATTCAAATTCATACTATGTAGAAAATAAAATTTGTCTTTAGATGAGAAATAGATAGAAGTGTACCTAGAAACAAGGTTATTGATGAAGGACTCAGGATCAGACTTGAAGGCTTTAAGGAAGGTAGGCATGTTCCCAAGGAAAGGCCAACCCATATCACCTGGAGGGAGAGGGTAATGTTGTAATTTTCCCAACCTGCTAACATAGTACCACTCATTCAATCTCCTAAGGAATCCAAACACAAATGCATATCCACCCAACAATGATGCTACTAGGATGAACCATTGAGAATCTAGTGACACCATTTTTTTCCCTATGTCTATAATTAGTAAACCCCTTTTTATAGAGCTATTTTTGGGACTTCTAGCTACTGAAGACCTTGCTGCTCAAGATTCATTTAGAGGGTAGGGGGTATTTATAAAGTGTCAAGTGGTCACCGTTCCGTAGATGCATGCAGAAATATTAATACAATTTTGATGATATCTAGTTTTGTGCATTGTGATTTCTTATTCTGACCATTATTACATACATTTGACTTCTTTTTTTTATTTTAAAGGGAAACATTTGACTTGTCACGGATAAATAATGCCACCGGATTACACTTTGAATCTTGACTATAAATGTTTGTATAGAAATGAAAAAACGAAAGAATTAATGTTTTTTCTTGAAAGAATTAATGTTTTATTTTTTCGAGGGAACAATTAATGTTTTATTGTTATTCAAATAATTAAATGATATATTTTTTTAGAGTTTAATACTCCCTCCGTCCTATAATATAAGCAAAAAAAATTCATTTTCTTTGTCTCAAAATATAAGCAAAAAACACAAACTTTTATCCTATTTAATATTGTTTTTTTAAAAAATCTCTTTTCCAAGAAAAACTTTTGTTTATTCTCATAAAATTAAATGTAAATTATATTCAATTTTCTCTCTCTTTCATTTTTTCCATAACCAATAGCCAATGAAAATTGTTTTTACATCTTTCTATAAAACTTTTTCCAAAGAAAACACAAAAAACTATACTCCAAATTCTTTTGTTTTAGTTTTCTTAATAAGTGTGATTTTTTTTTTGCTTATAATTTGGAACAGAGGGAATATGTATTTTGTAGATACATGTGTTCTCATGTCAATTAATGTAAATGTAAAATAATTATATGTATTAACAAGAGTATATTGTCATAATTAAATCACTATCTCTACACACTCAATATCCATTACCTTCGTCAATTTTCCCTAATTAAACCTTCCTAACTTTTACCCCAAACTCTCGTTTTCCCCTTATCCAAAACTGCCGGTCAGATGTAGATCTCAGTAAGTGGTGGTGCGACGAGACTAGGTCTCCGCACCACCGTCTTCAGCCCCATCTGGGTCGTTGTTCCTTTCCTATTTGCGATTTCAGATCCGTTTTCGTTCTTGTTTTTTCTCCGATTTGTCCAGATCTAAACTTTGTCACGACCTTTCATGGCGGTAGGGTGGTGAGAAGGTCACGAATTTATGGTGGCTCGGTGTGTTTGCTGGTGATTTTTGGTTGGCTAGCTACTGGTTTTGCTAGTTGTTGTGTGGAGGCAGCGTTACTGTTTTTGGTGTGTAGTAGCGGGACAACAGTTGTTCTGTTGCTCCAGCAGCTTCTGATTGGTGCAGGAATAGAGGTGGTGAGAGGGTGTGCCGTCGGCGTTGACCGTGAAGATGAGAAGTGCTTTGGTTGTGAGATATGGCGGTGTTGGGTGTTGAAGAGATGGTGAAATACGGTGTTTTGGGTGGTCTTGTGGTGGTGATTTTGTGGTGGTGAGGAGGTGATGACGTGTGGTGTTTTAGGTATTTTGTGATGGTAACATGGTGGTGGAAGGCTGATGTTTGGTGATAGTGATATGGTGGTTTAAAGTGGCGTTTTTGTGGTGGTTTTAATGTGGTTATTTGCTAGGTAGTGGTGGTTCACGGGTGGGTCAGTGGTGGTGGTTTGTCGTGGTTGTATGGGTGTGGTTTGGATTGTAACGTGGTCGAAATTTTGGACTCGGATCTGACGTCGGATTTCATGGTGGACTGGAGCTGATCAAGAGGGGGTGTTTAATTGAGGTTGTGTAATGGCTATGGGTGGTTGTGTGGTGGTTCGCGAGATGGTCATAGTAGGTGCTGATTTTGTGTGCTTGTAGGTGGTGGTGGCGGTGGTTGATTCCAAGGGTCCACCAGTGCAGTTGTGGTGGTGGCCGTGGTGGTAGATTTGGCTGGTTTTTATGGGTGTGTATGTTGGTTTTCGTCGTAGTTTTCATGGTGGTTGTGGCGTGATGGTGGTGGCTCATGGTGGTTTTTGTGGTGCAGATTTGAATTGGGGGTGGAAGTGATGGTGGTGTTGGTGAAGAGGCAAGTCTCGGGTATGGTGGTAAGAGGAGGTGATGGTGGTGGTTTTGGTATTGTAGCTGCGGCGATGTTGTTCCTTGCGGGTGTTGAGTTTGTAGATGTTAGAAAAACATAGGTGTTCGGTGTTTTTGTGTGGTGGTTGTTTCCTTAATGTTATTTTGCTATGTTATGAATCATATTCTAGCATTCCTTGTGCTGGTTAGGATTTATTGTGATTTTAATAAATTTCATTTTAACTTCTTCAAAAAAAACAAGAGTATATTAATTCATTTTTATGTTTGTACCTAAATGAGTTAGATTTATAGTCGTGACTATAGAAAAATTAATGAATCTTAACTACTGCAAGGTAATTTTTTTGGAGAAATACCGTAAAGTTAGATTATAATTGTATTTAGACCAAATGTATTAAGACTTAGGTCTAGACCAAATACATGTTTTTCTTTTGTGATGAAATACATGTATCATTCTATTCATATTTATGGCGGCATTCATTAGACTTTGTAATAATATATTTCTTTCGGTCACATTTATAAACAAAAAACTGCTTTTTAAATTCATTTAATATTTAATGTATTTGATCTATAATATATATCAAATTCATTTAGTATTCAATGAACTTAAAAAGTAGTGTTTTGCTTATAAATTTGACCGGATAGAGTATACTCCCTTCGTCCTTATATGTAAAGCCCCCTTTGTTTTTTTTTGCTTCCACATTTCTTAAGAATAGTTGTTAGTGTAATTAATGTGTCTATTTTGTGTATTATTATTACCAAATTATCATTTGTTTATATGTGTATTTTTTTTTTTGAAGAGGCTAAAATGAAATATATTACCAAAAATAAGGTGTCTTTCTAAGCACAAGATGTACAAAGAAAATAAGGTGTTTGTATGTGTATTAAATTTGACTTTTAATATTTCAAGATAAATTAGTAGTATTAATTAAGGTATGTTTAAGAAAAAAATAATAAATGTATCTAGTAATTTAAAAAGAGTTTACATTAGGGATAAAAATAAAATCAAATGGATGCTTAAAACAGACAATTTGAAGTTGGGAACCAGCTCTTTAATTGTCTGTGATTGTTTCTTTCGTTGCTTACCAATTAATTGTGTCATATAGTATGACTCTTTTCCATGTAAGCAGCTCGCTCTTTATTTTCATAGGCAAATTTTAATTCCTAATTTTTTATTCAATTACTGTGTCTCATAATAATTGTTACAATTTTACTTTTACCTATGTCAATGTACAATTTGATAATTAAAATTTTAAAAGAATTTGTTGAGTTAAATCGAATATTTTATTTATTGGTATTTGTCTTTATATATTAATAAAAAATAATTAAAGTATATTATGTGAATAATGCACATATGACAATTAATTTGAGGCATAATTTATTTTTTGTGAAAGTCTCTAAACTCATCGACCAATCTATTTAGTTGGGACTGTAGCTTGGTTGATAAGTTATAAATAATTTAAAAAATTATAAAAAGAGGTATATAATTTAAACCTGAAAAATTATCATAACTGTTATTGTTATTTATTTTTAGTAAATTTGCTACTTCCTCCGTTTTTAAATATAAGTAAAATTGACTTTTTAGGTTCATTCATTTAATGATGTATGTGGTTTATAATTATTTAATGATGTATGTGGTTCATAATATGAACCACATACATCATTAAATAAATAAACCTAAAAAATTAATTTTGTTTATATTTAGAAACGGAGGGAGTATTTGTGCATAGGAAATTACTTTCATGACTTGTGATGAAATATTGGACAGTCTAAAGTCTAAACAAGTAAGCAGCTATAATTTGACTTCAAATTTAGGTATGTATAAAAAAATCAACGTCCAGTTTATAGTAAATGGACTTTGACGAGTTCTTATATATAATTCTTGCTTTTCCATCATTTCTTATGTTTCTTTTTTTCTAATTGAGTAACGTACTGTTTGCAAGGTGGCAACAAGTTGGTTGATACGACGTTGTAAATTCGAAGTGTATAACAAGTTTGTTTACTTTCCTCAAAATAAGTAAACTAAGGACAAGTGTTGTTAACTTAGATTCATTAATTCACATGCTTTTTTCTTCTAAAATTTGATTTTATTGACGTGGCATAAGATCGACTGGTGTTAACTTAGATAGACTTTATGTCATGTGTGCCAAAAAAAATTTTTTTGATCAAATCACCATTTTTAAATCTTAAAATCTGAACGAGAGATAAAAAAAAAAACTGAAATTTGATCATACATGTCACATGTGATTCATTTTATAGTGAAAATGACAAATAATACTTGAAAAGGTTTAGCATACTCTAACCCGTGCGATGCACGGATTTTGTAGAGTTTCATATATAAATATCATATTGATTATGAATTCAATACTATGCTATAAAATAATTGCAAAAAACAAAAAAAGAATGCAAAAATTAGGCCAATTTAAGCTATTAAATTTATTTTCTTGCCAAATAATATTACCAAGTTGTGTTCCGAAGGTCTTCTTTCTCAACCTTTATCTTCGATTACATTCATATTAAAAGAACAACTAAAATAAACAAA
>Ga0228710_1006127_pt1 | contig 18409 bp, 7 predicted proteins | sample MedpolnodulmetaG_FD_177995 | JGI IMG/M metagenome (GOLD analysis project Ga0228710, IMG submission 177995) | Root nodule microbial communities from Medicago polymorpha collected in Santa Monica, California, United States - pink nodules | ecosystem: Host-associated > Plants > Roots > Nodule...
CCCATAAGTAGAATTGGAACCTTGAGAAAAATCAGCATAAAAAGGTTTAATTTATTAGAGTTTTCAAGAAAAGGGTCATTTTGTTAATTAAATTGAGATATAATATAATTTGAGGATTAACTTCACCAAAAAAGTCATTCTCATGACTTCACCATAGAATTTTCCTTTTTCAAATCATGTTGGGGTTAAAATTCATGTTTGATTCATTTACGATAACTATATCCGGGAATATATTGATTCCATTACATAATATTTGGACACGCCAGAGATTCTATTTGGACTCGTATCGAACAGGGAAGGCTTACTCATTAGATTGTACGTAATAGTTTGATAAATATCTCCTTCCCCCACTCCTTATCTTTGTTTTTAATAATAATTGAAAGTTTAGGATACTTGGACTAGATGGCTCACTAAGATTAGGACAAGATAAGTTGAACTCGCATCTTACATGTGCGTAACTTTTTACCAACTAAATCAACATTCAATGACTTATCTTTATTTTATTTTGGTAAAAATATCTATTATTTTAATACAATATGCATATATAAATATATGTATATGTATTTTTTTTTTATAGAATATATATGTATAAATTGACTATTAGGTTAAATATGTTTTTGATTTCTATAAATATAGTCAATTTCGTTTTTAATCTCATAAAAAATGATATGTTTTGTTCTCTATAAAAAATTTCAGTTTTAGACTTTGTGGAATTAAAATTTATTTAATTATGTTTAAAAGAAGTTCATCTGCAAAAACAAAAACAAAAAATTAGTACAGAATTTGATTTTTAAACTCAAATTTTCATTAGTTTTATCTTGAAATTTTAAAGTTTAATAAAATTCATATTTGGGTCATTACTGTCAAAAAATTCTAATTTTTTATTAAAAAAAAATAAGAATGTTACTAACATATCGGTAAAAAACAAATCAAAAATTTAAAAGTTTAGGCATTATCAAATAAATTTTAATTTAACGGGGACTAAAATTATGTGTTAAAAATATTTATAGGAACCAAAACCTAACACTTTTTTTACGATGACTAAAAATAAAATTCGCAATATTTATAGAGACTTAAATATATTGTTAACCCTTAACTATTTAATGCATGTAGCCAGGGTTGGTCATCACCATGTGCAACATGTGCTATGGCACAATGCCTCAAAATTTTGAGGGCTTAAATTCCCTTTTCTACGCTGGATTCGAACCAAGAACCACAAATATGAAAAAGTACTTTGCAACCAAGTGATCACTCAAAAATCCGCAAGGGATCAAATTTGAAATCTTACTTAATATAAATCTAAGGTAGTCTGATAGGAAGAAATCCCTAACCCTAATGACAACCCTAATACCTTATTTCCCTCCCAAATCATGACATAAATGCAACTTAACTACTCTGACCCACCAATTAATGTCACACATTTTCCTTAGCCTTGAGCCACTCAATACGCGTTGCTCAATGCATAGAAGAAAATAATTTGGAGACTTTCTAGAATCATGACATAAACGCAACTTAACTACTTTGACCCACCAATTAATTTCTACTTGCCACACTCAAGATCATCTAAAACATCTCTTTTTTCGTCCTGATCGCTCCATTTCTTCTTTCTTGACAGAACTCCTCCATTCTTCTTCTTATTTTCTAAAAGGATATTTTTGCATCTTTTCAACCGTCCACTCTGATTTCTTTCCATAACTCCAATCCCATACTCACATCAGACGAAGACGGAGAAGATCTTTACAGTGGTGGCTTTTCGTAATCAACTCTAATAAAAAAAATTATCCGTCGATGGGTATTAAATTTGTTCATTCTCAATTTTATATTCGATTTGTTCTTTCTAATTTCGATTTCGATTAAAGATTTCATTGACGATTTCACTGACGATTCCATTGTTGGTTATACTATCTCAATTCGATTTTGACTGATGATTCCTCTGATGATTTTGATTTTTGTTTCGTTTATACTTTAGGGTTTGGATAGCATCTCACATGGTGTTGAAAACAGATGGAAGATCAACACTGGAAGTTACAATTGTGAGCTTTTTGTTCATTTTTGTAGAATTATATAATAATTAATATTATTATTGTTTTTTTGTTGGTTAATTATTATTATTGTTATTAGGCTTAAATATTGCACTCGTCCCTGCAAATATGGTCCGTTTAAGTTTTGGTCCCTGTAAAAAAAATTGTTTTTGGTCCCTGCAAATTTTTTTTGTTTTTTAAAATAGTCCCTGACCCCATTTTTGTGATGATTTGCATACGTGGCACATGATGACTGGACCCATTTTGTAGTTTTTGATCCCCGCAAAATATTTTGTTTTTTAAACAGGTCCCTGCAAAAAAATTAGGGACTATTTTAAAAAACAAAAATTTTTGAAAGGACGAAAAACAATTTTTTTTTTACAGGGACTAAAACTTAAACAGGTCATATTTGCAGGGACGAATGCAATATTTAAGCCTTGTTATTGTTATTCCATTATGTGTTAATTCATCTTATTTTTGTTTTCTCTCTTCTTCAGTATTCATCTTCTTTTTGCATCTCACTGATGTACTATTTCAGTTTACGAAGTTTGGTCTATAAATTATAATTATTCAAAAATTATACTTTTCATATGATAATAATGAATCCAATATATAATGATATTATGGTATAACGAACCCGCAGGATAGCGCGGGTTGAGAGTCTAGTTCTTAACTTAATCATATCAATAAATCTCAAATTTTGAGGGCTCTCAAGTGTTAAAGGGTTCAAATTCATGCATATAACAATTTTGAAGGACCCAAGTTCTTCCATATAGTAATTCCGACATTCAAAATTTTGAGGACCCAAATTTAAAACAGATTATCTAAAAAAAATTAAGATGGCCCTGCATATAGCCTTTAATATAAAAGATGTGCAAAAACAACTGATTATTAATTCTTTTAATACAACCTCAAACAAAATAAAATAGTATGTAAGAAAAGTTTCATCAAATATAAACTACATTAAGTACAACAATAGTAGTTATAAAGGGAGAAAAAAACGGACGCCCTTTAAAATTTAGGTCATGTTCAGTCGTTCCTCCTACACACCCCCCAAACCTCCCCTGATTATCATATTAGATATTTTGTATAAATTAAAAAAAATGATAAAAAGAGAATAACAATTTTATCAAATTAACATAATTAACCAGTGATTAATTCTTATTTATCATAATTATAGAGTATAAAAAACAATAACTTGAGAATGATGTCATAGTATTAATTAGAAAAATAATTGGAAAAGGTAATTGAAATTATCTTGAAAACTTAAAGTGTCACTATGTTGTGACAACTTCTTTTTGAAATGGAAAATGCTAATGAGTGTTATTGAAATACTCTTTAAACATTTTAAATGGTAATACTTTTTATGAAAATGTGTATATTCAACGCATTGGAAAACTATTGTAACATTTAACTTTTTTTAAGAATAATTTTTAAATTTGAAATTCATAAAGAATGTCTCAGGAGCACTCGTTAGCGTGACCCTTTAGAAATTATTCGACGTCTAATTAACAACTAAACATCTATTTATGGTAGGTCCATAACTTTCCGGTCAAGGATCACTAATCACTAGCATGGATAACACGTGATACATCCCACAAAAGTAAGGGATCCCTGGAACTATACTCAACAAATATAGATAACATGGTTTTCATTTATGTGTCGTCTGAAGTTTCTTTTGGGGTGAACTGAATGCGTCCATATGAGTGGATTGACGGATGACGATATTCAATATATACCACTATTCTCGTGTTATTGTGGTTAAGACAGTCATCCACTCAGTCCAATTGATCCTTCAAATTAAACAGTTCAACATCAAGATTGATCATAAATGAACTGGGTTTTCCCGTGTTGTAGTAAATTGCAACTAGGTTAGAGTTTATTTCGATTGAATAAGTATTTACTGCTACTAGAACTATGACCCGTGCTGACGCACATGTCTTATTTTCATGTAGAAACTCACAATTTCATCTAAGGCAATATTATACCATAGTAGAATAAGTCATAATAAATATAACAATAATTCTATTTAAATTGAGTTCCTTTAAAAAAAACGAAAAATTGTGTTATAGTGCCAAGGCCAATAATTCTAATGGTGGTATAATTATTTTTAACATTAACCATTATGAAAAATTATTTGCTTTTAAAATATTTCGGAATTCATGTGAATCTGAAATTACTTGCTAAAGTTTTGTTTGTAATATATATAACAACATTGAGAGAAGAATGCAAGGTAAAGTCTGAAAAGATCTCCTTAAATTAAAATAGCATCCATAATAAGGCAAGATGATGCTTCATTACAATGATAGTGAAGAACTGAAACATCATAGTTTTTGATTGACAAAACAAAAGGAAAGCATAAAAGATGAAGCATACTACACTCCATAAAAGAAAACGCAAAGGAAAAAACAGAAAGGGAAAACATTGAAATAAACTGGAAAATTCCATCAACAATAAACCATCTGCAACCTCCAATCCTAACCAGCAATGACAATTAAATAGATTGTATCATTCTCTCCAGCCATTGGCACACCAAGTCTGACCTGAACCCATTCATGAAGCCTACGAGCATCCACAATACGCTTCCACTGCCCACCAGACATGGCGTGTTGGTATGGAGTAGATCCAAAAATCAACACGCAATCCCAGCCATTTCCGCAATCATCCACCAACTTGATAGAAGTAGTTCTGATATCCATTATCTTCGCAACTTCTCCTTCATAAATCAGCACCTAACACGGAAAATAAATTAACATGTCAACAACCTAACAAAAAAAGACAGGCGCTGGTAAATATAAATATGCTCACAAAAAACATTTTCCATACCAAAAAACCCTTGGCTACATCAAATTCTGTTAACTTCGTCACAAACTCTATCTGAAAGTTGTTAACATCGTGATGATAAGAAATCAAAGGAGTGAAAGCGGGGAGATTAGGATCAAAAGTTTTCTCGACATTTGTTTTGTCAATCATAAAATGCATAGGAGGATCAAATACCGGAGGCTTAATCACTTTGCCAAACCTATCCTTCAACTTAATCACGAACTTCATTTGATCCATAAATATGTGAGAAACCCAGGCACCCAAGCTGATACCATAAAAATCACGCAAGGATTTCCATCCCTTGGAGAAAAACACAGACCCATCAATTCTTTCCACCAACACCTCGAACTGATTGCTCTTTGCATCAATCAAAGTCGCAAATCGTTGAACTTGGTCCCCAAAGTCGTTTGTGAACATGTTAGGTAACATAACAGCTCCCTGATTCAACAACAAAAACGATTAGAACCATTACAGATAACAACATTAAACAAAAAAATTAAACATGTCAGACAAAACCATCTTCACCTCTTCAACATCATACTCGACTATGTATGTCCTAAGCTTCACACAATACTTGTTGACAACACTTTCAAACGATGAAGCAGGATTTTTGAGCAAAGGACCTGCAACATCATAAAGCTTTAAAAAATAGGAAACGATATTGAAAACAGACGTCGTAATTGTGAGAAAAAAATAACCGTATCACCTGTCAAGCAGTGATAGGACAACAAAGTTTCAATACCACGACATTCCATTTCCTGAATCAATGATAGAATAATGGAAGAAGAAATGAGGTTGAATCAATTAAGCAATTACGGTAATGATAATATAGACTGATTTTAATTTGCAACCGTGTGGTTTTTTTTTTTTAACGAAATTTGCAATCGTGTGTTATTAATGCCAGTTAATATATAATTGATTGAAAAATATTCTACAATCATACCAGAAAGATATTCAACGTGCAAAATATATGGAGAACCTTAAATATGATGTCATCCCAATTTGACTTGAAACATATTATTTTAATTGGCAACTGTTTTTTTTTCTGAAGGAAATTTGCAACCGTGTGTTATCAATGGCAGTTAATATATAATTGATTGAAAAATATTCTACAATCATACCATAAAGATATGCAACGTGCATAATATATGGAGTACCTTAAATATGATGTCATTCCAATTTGACTTGAAACATATTTTTTTAATTTGCAACCGTGTTTTTTCTTTGAATGAAATTTGCAACCGTGTGTTATTCATGTCAGTTAATATATAATTGATTGAAAAATATTCTACAATTATACCATACAGATATGTAACGTGCAAAATATATGGAGTACCTAAAATATGATGTCATTCCAATTTGACTTGATATAGATTTTTATTTAATGACAAACAATTTGAAATGAAATGAATTTATTGCGTGTTAAAGGGATGGGGAAATCAAAGGCGTGAATTAATTGCGTTGGAATGGGAGAGAAAAAGCTAGAAATAAATTCAGATCGGCTGATTAGGAAATGCTCTCAAATTTGAAATGAAATGAATTTATTGCATGTTAAAAGGGTGAGGAGGTCAAACCTAGAATTAAATGTGTAGAATAGGAGGGAAATTGCTAGGTTAAATTTAGGATTAGGGTTAGCTTGATCAGACAAGCTTTAGTAAGTAAGTTGTGGTGTAGAGTGAAAATAAACCAAAACATCATTTTATAGAAGTTTACCTGGGTCGTCAACCATATAAATTAGTAATGTATCGTATACCACATAAAATTTTCAAACACACTTGGCGTCTTGCCACACGGTCCACTTACAATAAAATTAAGGACATGTTTCAAAGGCCACCATGATATGACTCTTAAGCCGGTGCCTCCTAATGTTGTACATGAGTTGGTACATTCTCATGCTCTACCTCTAGCCCAGGGACATGCTCAGTTTCTGGCTCATTAGACGGTTCGGGCCTGTCACCTTTGTGCTTCATTGTGCGCTCCTTTTTAGTAGAGGCACTCATGGTCATTTGGTTTACCCCTAATTCAATTGGAATGTGTGTTCATATATAAAACGATCAAAAAATCAATGAGAAAAATAAACAATTTGCATGTCCGAGCACATTTCGAGTTTTTGAAACCAAAATGAAGAACACATTTTAATTTCTATAATCCGAACATAACCAGAATCAGAAGAGGAAAAAAACCGCATATCAAACACTAAAGATTTAAGCAAATGTGTACTAACCTCTTGTTTTATATTTGTCTCTCACTTTTCAATTACTTCAAAAAAAATTATATTTGTCTCTCTCTTAAAAAATTTACCCTATATTCCTTCAAATACATTTTCATATAAATCATTAAAAATATCAATTTTTCCTTTCAACTATTTCTCATTCAACATTAGTTCACCCTACATGACATTTCCCCAAAAATTGAATATAGTTCTTTCTGAAAATCATACTAGAAGACTTATATTAGAATTTCTAATTTGTATTTTTTTTTTAAATTATATAATTTTGACAAACGATTAAAAAAAATGTTGCCATAAGATAATAAGTTATTATTTTGTGTATGGAAGTTGTGTGTTCAGATAATTAAACACTAAAGTCACCCATGTCTTCAAACAACAATGTCCTTCAAGTATTTTTCGTTTATAAAGAAATTAGCCACGTCCCCCTTCTACGTTCACACTCAATCCTTTTATATTTTGTCCCTTTTCTTTTTCCACTATGGCATATTGGAGGTTTGAACCCCAAAAAACTTGATATTCGAGTACAAGGATAAGGTCGGTTAATGCAAAAGTTCGAAAAAACATACACTAGAACAACTAAAAAGGTTCATAAAGAATCATTTTAATTGATAAACAATGGTGAATTATTTACATATTAGACATATTCTCATTTATAAAACTCAATTACTTACATTTAGACATATTCTTATATTCTTGAATTTGAGAATTAATTTCACATTACTTAAAATATTTGAATGAAGGTTCTGGTTTGTGTGTGATCCTATCTCATTTGAGAAGTTGGGCTCCATAGAGCCATGCAAAGATAATAGGTTTTTTTTTTTACTAATGACAAATCATTTAGGTTGTGTTTGCGAGTTTAGAGGAGAAGAGAGAGTTTTGCATGGAGGAGAGCGTGAGAAAAAATAGATAAATATTTCATAGTTTTTGATAGAATTATTGTAGAGAATGATAAATAAATGTTATCATTAATATATTTTTAATTTTGAGAGTATTATAACAATATATATTAGATTTGAAGAATTTATCTAAACATCTAAAATATTCATTTGATACAATTTTTTAGTTCCTCCTTCTTGATGTGATGTTGCGTTACGAAGAAAAAGAACCTCATATTCAAGTTAAGAGATCATCCTTTCTTTCATTTCCCTTTCCTCCTTCCTTTGATTCCAAGTTATCTCCCCCTTCCAATCCAAACTTGCAAATAGAGTCCGACAAAAAAATTAGTGCTACACATGGTTAAGTCGGAAAGATGACTCAAAGAAGTCTACATAACAAAAAAGTTTGATGGTCGTCAGTCGGCCAAGTAGAGAGGTTATTGTTACTAATAATAGGATTAAGAAAAACAAGAGACCTATTGAGGTGGTTGTTGAGCTAGGAGTACGCTGAGAGAATGTGTGCTCTATCGTAAATAGTTTTTTTAGAATACCAAGTGTCATTTTTTTCATACTTTAGCTAGGGTGGCCTGTTCTTAAGATAGTCATCGTATTTTTTATTCTTATCCTTCTTATATTGAACATTAGTTGATTAATGAAAAAGTGTCATTTTTCCCTTTTTTCGTCGAGAGATTTAGAGTACCAATCGTCAAATTCAGAAGTATTAACTAAAAATTAGCAAACTAGTAAACATTTTTAATTGTAATTTTAAGAACATATGTTAAGACTGTGTAGGTTTTGTTTAGAATTTACCGTGTACAACTTGTTTTGAAATACTAGTTAATATCAACTCAGTTGTAGGAGACAAGATACACTACTACAATTTTGGCATTTAATAGCACCAATTTAATAGCGCTTTCTACAAAATGCTATTAAAAACACAATAAACCGGTTTATTATAGCGCTTAGGGTTAGATGTTATTATAGGCTACTCAGAGGTCGGTTTAGATAGCGCTTTTTTATAAACGCTATTATTTTATTTTATTTAGATAACATTTTTGTAAACGCTATTATATGACTACCCCTAAGTTAGCGTTTCCGCATAAACACTACTGCTGATCTTTATAAAAAAATACTTTGTGAGCCATTATGAGACCAAACACTATTCTCTCTCCAAAGCCCCTAACCTCACATTAGCTCTTTTCTCTCTCTACTGAACCTTTCCTTCACTCTCCAAACCACCACCTTCCTCTCCAAACTAGTCTCTTTCACTCACTCTTCTCTCTCCAAATTAGCCCACTCACCCTCTTCTCTTCATGTTTTCAATCCATCATCGTCGAACTCAACAACCTCCACCGTCATCTCTCAAGAACCTTCCTCCACGCACTTGTTGCCTCTCTCATTTGTTTTCACTCACTCACCACCGTCCTACTCTTCATCTCAGTCACCCACCTCAGTCGAACCTGCTCAATCATTCTTACTCATCGATTGATGTTGGAACCCGTCAAACTCTTCAAACCGTCGATTGAAACCATAAACACTACTACAATTTTGGCTTTTAATAACACCAATTTAGTAACACTTTCTACAAAGCGCTATTAAAAACACAATAAACTGGTCTATTATAGCGCTTAGGGTCGGACGCTATTATATGTTGCTCAGAGGTCAGTTTAGATAGCGCTTTTTTATAAACGCTGTTATTTTATTTTATTTAGATAACGTTTTTGTAGAAACGCTATATATGACTACCCCTAAGTTAGCGTTTCCGCATAAACTCTATTGTTGATCTTTTTTAAAAGAAATTACTTAGTGGGCCACTATGAGACCAAACACTATTCTCTCTCCAAAGCCACTAACCTCACATAAGCTCTTTTCTCTCTCTACAGAACCTTTCCTTCACTCTCCAAACCACCATCGTCCTCTCCAAACTAGTCTCTTTGACTCACCCATCTCTCTCCAAATTAACCCACTCACTCGCTTCTCTTCCTATTTTCAATCCATCTCTCTAGAACCTTCCTCCACCCACTCGCTGCCTCTCTCATTTGTTTTCACTCACTCACCACTGTTCTACTCTTCATCTCACTTACCCACCTCAGCCGAACTTACTCAATCATTCTTACTCATCGATTGATGCTTGAACCCGCCAAACAATTCAAACCGTTGATTGAAACCAGGAACAATTGAAACCGTAAGATTTTATTTTAGTAAATCTCAATTTCATCTGTTTCGAGTTTGAATCTCATTTTTTTAAAGGATGAATCTCATATTTGTTGTTATCTTTTGTTTTTGGTATTTGATAATTTTGTTTGGATTTTGTGTTTTGGATATGTAGGGGGCAAGCTTGTTTATAAGACTACTAAGAAGAGAGCTAGTCGACCTCAAGGTACCTTTCGTTTTTTATTTTCTATTGTGTTGTGGAAATAGGTGCAATTTGTTTATCGTAGTTGGGTATCTTAGTTTGTTCCAATTTGGTTTCTTTCTTGGTTTTGATTTTGTTATATTTCTTTGCTAATTGTGAAAATATGGTCGTAAAGAGATATGTCATTGATTCTTCCAAACCCCTTCATTCTTCAATCCAATTTTTTTGTTAAAATAAACTAGTCCAATTTTTTGTTGGTTGCGACTACTTTCGCTATATGTGCACTGACCTTACAATTTTTTTAGTTTTGTAAATTAAATGTCCTTCTCTATGCGCATTGGCCTTACAATTTTTTTAGTTTTGTAAATTAGATGTCGTTCTCTAGGATTGATTAATATATGAGATTTATTTTGTAACCAAGTTTTTGATGAACATATTACTAGTGTTTATTTTTTATCAATGGATGCAATGAGATGTTTGACTGCTTTGATAATTTATTGCAGTATTGAACTTTCGAATGCATGATTTAAAAAACAAAAAACTTATAATAGCACGCCTTTATTAGCACTTTTTTGAAAGTGCTAATAAAGAGAGGATAGTTAAAATAGCGCTTTCTGAGAAACATCTGTTTAAAAATAGCACAAAAGTAAGGCTATATTAGCGCTTTTTTGAAAGCGTTATTGAAACGCTGCTATTTAATAGCGTTTAAGAAAGCACTATTATAGGGGTTCTGACCTTTAATAGCGGAGATTTTCTTAGCGCTTTACATGCGTTATTAAACGCCCGCATGAACGCTATTAAAGGGAGTATTTTGTAGGAGTGATAAAATTTGTTGAACTTTATTATCAAATATTGTGTTTTTTTTTATTTGTGTGAATCGGATCGTTGTTTTAACCATATCTTATAATAACATGAATGATCATGCTCTAACCTTACTAGCACATAAATTTAATTCAAACTCATTTGTGGAAAACATACAACTATGTGACTATAGATCTTTGTCATACCCCAATTTTTGACCCATTTATTTTTCATTCTAAATTTTGTACAAAAATCAACAAACATTTTTTTACGCCAAATGCATTTCCATAAATTTTGTTAGTTACTTGTTTTCCAAGTTAACTTCAAAAAATTTCATTTTTTTATGAATATTTTTATTTACTTTTTTTACATTTTTTATTTTGTTACTTCGTTCTCAAGAAAACTCAATTACATCACACCAAACATTTCAATTCCAATTCCTTTCATTTCTATTGAATTTCCAATCACCAAAATCATATCTTTACACAATTTTTTTTATATTTTCAAATATCACAAAATTCAAATTAATTTCAAAAATTCAAAAAAACACTAACTTCACAAATTCACCCAAAATGCACATTTCACTCTCATTTCATTTCCTTCACCATAATTTGTACATCTAGAATCATCTTCACACATAACACGTCATCATTATCCAACATATCATCACTCACCACCAAAAATCATAAAAAAAAAGTATCAAAAACTCATTTTTTACAAAAATTCCAAACTACCCTTTCTTACTCCCCACTTAACCTAACTCTTGATGACCAAGTTACTCCATCTATAAGTACCCAACAACTCATAGAGAGAGGGTGCCGAAATTGTGGATTGCCAAAATCACCATCTTCATCAAAAATTCCAAAATCTTCATTTCTCCATGAAACTTCACCATTCTTCAACCAAAAGTTACATAAACACTTCCAACAAACCAAAAAACATCCAAAAACTCAAGAAAAATCACCCAAAATTGTGAATTCAAAACCACAATTTCTCAAGAAAAAGTGATAATGAGTTAGACCATTTCAAAGCTTAATTAAGGTGGATTTTGATGATTTGATACCCCTGGAGTTTTTATGATGTTTTCCCTTTAATTATTTTTACTTAATTCACTGTTTTTTTTTAGTTTTATTTTTTGGGTCAAAACTTATTTTTCACTTTTCTCTCTATACAAACATTCAATGCGAAATCTAACCTTAGATTCATGATCAGCGTGAAAATCCAATCAAAATAGCATTTTAGTTTGTGAGATTTGGTGAACATTTGAGGATTTAAGTTTTGAAAGAATGATGGTATTTTTCCATGAGAGCTTCACATGAAGCTTATGTTGACTTCTCCCCCTTGACCAATGGGACCCACTTTTGTCTCTAGTGCAGATTTCTTTTGCACCCCCTTTTTCAAATCTGCACCCCCTTTTTTATTTTATTTTTTTTGCATTTCTATTATTATTTCTCTAGCTTTTATTTATTTATTTTTTTTTATCATTTTTTTCCTTTTAAGCATATCTAGAAATATGCAACATTATCTCATGCATTTTAATTTTAATTTTTTTAGGATCCTTTATTTATTTTATTTATTAGTTTATTTTAGTGTTATTTCATGTATTTTTTATTTACTTTCTTTATTTAATTTATTCTTAGAATTTTTATTTCTTGCATTTTTTATTTATTTATTTTATTTACTTTCTGTTTTTAATTTTTTTTTAAATTATCATCTCATCTTTTTTTTATTATTGTTCATTTATTTGCTTTATTTTTAGTGTAGTTTAGTGTAATTATTATTTCTTTTTCTTCTTTTATTTTTGTTTTTTATTTACTTGCTGTTATTTTTATTTAGTATTATTATCTCATCTTTTTTTTATTTTTCTTTTATTATTTATTTAATTGTTTTTTTTTAGTTCATTTAGTGTTAATATCATATCATGCATTTTATATTTATTTGCCATTTTATTTCCTTGCTTATTATGCTTTAGAATGTATCTAGGGACAAATGTAAATATAAATGAGAAGTATGCACCAACACCTCACAAATTTATTTTTACCGCTTTATGTCATGATCGCAATCGAGGACCAAATAAATTAGTGACAAACATAGGGTATATTTTTGGACTAATTTGAGGGCCTTAAAAATGAACAATTAGTAATTTTAGGATAAAATTTTACTTGGGATCCAACATCCTTAGTAATTCCTTTCACATTTTTTTTACGTCATGTCAAAACGTTTATTTTTTTTTACCGTTAGCTTAGAAAAATCTTTTTTACCAAAAAAATTAAATGTGTCAAACTTCAAAATTATTTTCTTAAGAAACCTTGGATTTTAACCCAAGAGTTTGTTTTCCTTTTATTTTCTTTAATCAAATTTTAAGCAACTTTAATATCCATATTAGACTTGGATTTCTTTTAATTAAAATCAAACAACCCCACCTCTCTTATTCTTCTATGCCTTTGAAGCCTCTTTTCTCTTCTTAAAACCATTTTGAAAAACTTTAAAAAATCAATCCAACTCACCAAATAAATTTTTAAGGGTGAACTACATTGGTTTTAATCTCACTTGTGGGTATGTAGGCATACCCACAAGTAAAATAACAAAAACATGTTTCTTCTCCCTCCATTTTTTCACTTAGACATTTATGCTAGTATTTTCAAAATAAGTAGATAACTTAGCAGGATAATTTAGACAAGAGGTTCCTACGGAGTACCGTAGTCGTTTAGGGGTGCGTCAAACCTTCCCTTTTCGAAACCAACCCCCGGATCCACAATCTCTAAGAGTTTTTCTCTCTTTTTTTCCTTTCCCACGAATAAAAGTAGAAAGTTCAAAGATTTCATAATTCAAATCAATCAATGGTTTGATATCCGAAAATCAAAAACACAATCTTCAACCCCATGTCGTTCTCTACCTATTTTAATGAACCATTCGCTTTTACAAAATACAGTCTCTTGTGTGCAATTGTTGAGATAATAGGATAAAGTCTTGAAGTATAATTCATATTCTAATGTTTGAGTGTGTGAGATCATTCTTAACTTTCTCTCAATTTTATATGTGCATGTACTATCAGCGGCATCAGAGCCTTTGGTTCATTATCCATGGGGTTTCCAACATATCTTTCGCAGAGAGATTGCAATTCATTATCAACCGAGCAACAAGGCTTTGTGGTAATGGTTTATGCAAGGGAAATTAGCACTTGGTTATTGACACATGTGTTGTCAATAATGGCTTTTGAAAACGAGTTTTCTCAATTCAAGAATTAGGAGAAGTGTGTAGTGAGGATACATGAAATTTTTGGTTTCCAATGATTTCTAGAAAAGATCCACAGAGGTATAAAGAGGAAGAGAAGGCTTCCTGCGAGAAATCCATGAAAGGGGATAAAAAATGCTCTTTTCAAGATCCACGAGAGTGTGGATGAAGTGAATTCAAAGGAGATACATCAAAAGTATTGAGTTTGAAATGCAAGATTTTCAATGTGAGTAAACATGGCAATGCATCAGAAAAACCAAGTTCTGACCATTACAGAAGGTTAATGGAAATTCTGGTAAGTTCAGAATGTTAATGAAGATCACATCAGAATGTTGGTGGTTGTGAAAGTGTTCAGAAGACATTTAACTATGTTTAGCAGATCAAAGGATCAACTTGCATACATCATGACAAACCAATTATAGTGAAGAAATGTTCAATTATTTGAGAACATTATGAACAGCAAATACGGAAACATTATGAAGTTTCAGAAATACAGCAAGGTTTGGAGTAGAAAGTTCTATTTTCTACAATGGTTAGAAGCAGCGAAGCTAGAAATCGAAGAGTGCTTCAATAAAGTTGGTTGATCAAACTCATTGTTTGCGAAGGAGTTATTCTATCTATGTTGAGATACAAGTCAATCAATGGGATCCAGGAATAATCTTTGTTGTTCCAATTTAAGATGTTAGAAGAATCCGAATTAGGGGGTGTGTTGAAGTATAATTCATATATTAATGTTAGTTAGTATGTGTTAGTTTAGTTCGTTAAAGTGTTAACCCAATTATGATTAGGGTTAGTGCTTAGTTAGTTAATAACTAACTAGTGTATAGTCCTATGAATAAGAGTCATGTAAAGTGTAATTGATATCTCTCATATCTCTCACATTCAATAATAAAGAGTTTGATCATTCTAATCTTTTTGCTCTGAGTGTGAGATCATTTTGTATTTATAGTGTCCATGTCTCTTTTACCTCATGTTTTCATTTTTATTATACCAAACAACGTTTCTATATTGTGAGAAGTTGTCTTTATATTTTGTTGGGTAAACATCCGATCTTCAGGGAAAAGACCCTTGGTAATCTGAAGTTCGGTTGAAAGGTAAGTACAATTTGACCAATAATTGTTCCATCCAGGAATCAAATTCAGGTTCTCGTAAATAATTTATCATTTGATAGAGCTCATTAACCATTTGATCTCAATTACATGGTTATGAGAAGTTGTCTTTATAGTATCTAAATATAACGAAATTAAAAACACAATAACAATGTCTCTTTTGTTAGTAGATTTATGGGCTGAAAAGACCAACAAAAACATTTTCAAGGACTAAATTGACTATCAAAACATAGATACGAGGACTAAAAATCCAATAAAAGATACATTCATGGATTTATCACCAATTTTCATGTCCAAAGACTATAGTGGCAACATATCTCACATTCAAGAACAAAAACAACAGATTCCCCTTTTCATTTTTCTTTAAACCGTAATACATTCTCGAAAATAGTACTCTATGATAAAACATGCACATACAAAATTGAGAGAAAGATTAGAAAGATTAGAGTTTGATCATTCTATCCGTCACAATTTTTAGAGTGACACGATATTTGAAAACTAATAATGTCTTTTTTAATAAAATCAAAACTAATATTGTTAGTGTTTCTATTTACTTCTGTAAGAATAGTTTTATTTTAATCAATTTATTGAGGTGCAAAAGTTATAGAGTAGTTAAGATGTTTATTTTATGCTTTTGTACTTCAGCTAGAATCAATGGCTAGAAATTTATAGAAATTCATTTTTTTCCTTTCAAATTCAATAAATATGTCATTTATATATTTTAAAAATTGATTATAATTTACCAATTATATTTATTATACGCAATCTACGTGATTTTTTTATAAGTTGAATATGCAAAGACATACTTCTAAGCAGTCAAACGTAGTGTTTGTATCACCACCAAAAAAAGTAGTGTTTGATGAAAGAAGAAAAAAATAATGATAGTCTCTTGATCTCTTCCTCTCTAATTATTATTAATTTGTCTTGGAATATGAAAAAGAAAAATTAAATGTATTTATACACAACAAATAATTTAGTACTACCTCTGTCTTTAATTATACGACCCTTTTGAAAAAATAACGGGAATTAAAAAAATTGAAAGTGATAATAATTTTTTTTGTAATTAGTACTATCTCCGTACCTAATTATAGGACCTTTTTGCCAAAATCACGAGAATTAAGAAAGTTGATAATAGTATTAAATTTGTTTATAATTACTATTGTTTTTACAATTGTATCCTTAAGAGAGAGAGTTAGTTTATCTTTTCAACATAATATTTATTGTTGATTGAAGAAAAAAATGTAAAATAAATAGAGGTATGGTGATAAAAAAATAATTAATGTAATTAGAAATAACAAAGGGGTCTTATAAAAATGGACAAAAAAATCTCAAAAGGGTCTTATAATTAGGGATGGAGGTAATATTGTTTTTACAATTTTATCATTCAAGGAAGAGTGTTAGTGTATGTTTTCAACATAGTATTTAATGTTGATTGAAGAAAAAGATATAAAATATATATGAGTATGTTGGTAAAGAATTAATTAATGTACTAGGAAATACCAAAGATGTCTTATAAAAAGAGACAAAAAAATTTCTCAAAAAAGTCTTATATTTAAGAACGGAGGTAATATTAGTCATATACATTTAAGATAAATTTATTATTTTAATTTTTTTAAATATCTATGATTTTTGTTTTAAGGTCTTATAGAAAATACCAAGAAAGTAGATTTTTCTCAAAGAATATGGATAAGGATTTGACCATTTTCATCCACAATTATTTTCTTTTAAACAAAAACTCTCCATTCTTTTTACTCAATTAATGCATTTTTATTTAACTTTATTGGTGTTTTTGATGTTTAAGGTGTATGATTTTTTTTTTGGATGTTCTATCTGTATACAACATTCATTGTTTTGTAGTTTCTGTTGTACCAGTCTCTCTGTTCGTCTTGTGCAGAAATTTGGTTATTAATAAAATTTTGCCGTTCAAAGAAAAAATTAATACATTTTTATGAAAATTTCAATAATTGAGATGACCCACTTTATCTCACACACTTTATCCGGTTACTATTATAAGCAAAAATCAATATTTCAGATTCATTCAATAAATGATATATGTGGTTTATAATAAAGATTAAATACATTATTAATTGAATAAATCTAAAATGTTGATTTTTGCTTATAGTAATGACCGGAGAATGTACATCAACAAAAGCAGTTGAATGGTAAACAATGATCCCAAGCCATTTGCATATAAATACATGTATAAAGAACATATTTAACATATTAATATTTTTTAAGCAAGAACTGGAAGTGTGAGAAGATTCTACATTTCACGATGGACACAACAAGAAATTCTCTCTTCAGATTGGCATTCTTATTTTTTCTCGTCATTGCAACAGGTTGAGAGCCAAAGAGCAAATACTTTTTGAATTTTCTGTACACCGTTTTATGTTTTTTGGTTTCATTTTGAAAGATTTTCCTTCATCTCTTTTAAATGTTGCATACAAACATTTTCTTATGTTTAATACTACTATGTATTTTCTATTTCTTGCAGATATGTACATGGAATTTGAAGCATTGACATTATATTGTAAGACAGATAAAGATTGTCATAAGCCTCAAATTGTCAAAGAGCTTGATTGTCCAACCAAACAACCTCCTGTGTGTTTTAATAACGAGTGTGCTTGTGATCCCAACCCTCCAAAACAAATTGTGTGATAGATAAATGAGAATAATATCTAATCTAAATAAATAAAAGTGTAATAAGAAAAGGATCGTTGTATCTTTTTTTTTTTATTCAGATCTTATCAAACTTAAGTATGTTTTTAACATTTTCATGGTTTAATATGTTTTTTGTCCTTATAACTTTTGATTTGAATTTTTTTAAAAATTTTCTTCAATAGTCTTCAAAAAAAATCTATCCGTATATTTTGTCTCTACTTTTAAGTCATATCATGTTAAAGATATGTATATTAAACCAAAAATATATTTAACCATTTTTTATATATCCTATTTTTTTG
>Ga0228710_1006129_pt1 | contig 18406 bp, 8 predicted proteins | sample MedpolnodulmetaG_FD_177995 | JGI IMG/M metagenome (GOLD analysis project Ga0228710, IMG submission 177995) | Root nodule microbial communities from Medicago polymorpha collected in Santa Monica, California, United States - pink nodules | ecosystem: Host-associated > Plants > Roots > Nodule...
TGGACGTTGTGCATTTTATTTTTGGACTTATTCTAAGTAATTAATAAAAAGAAAATAAAATAAGTTAAAATAAAACAAAATAAAAATAAAAAAAAAATAAAAAAAATAAAAAATAAAAAAACTAATAATAGAATAAAATAAAAAGCGGGCCCGAAATCAAACAAATAATGAGGCATTTTAAAATACCTCTCTGCCGAAATTCCTTTGAAAAGTCAAAGACTAGTTAGGGACAAAAGACGCATGAATGTAGGATCTTAGGTCAAAAATTGGGGTATGACTATAGGCTATATATAATGACAAGGAAAGTCAATTCAATAAATTAAAGGGCAATGCTTCCGGTGCCCGGGGCATTAAGAACAATAAATTATTGGGTCTCACTTGTTTTATCTCAATCAAAGTGATAAATTAGTCAACTTTCTCTTTAAAAAACACAACATATATGGCTACCCACATCAATACACGCGCATGTTTACTTTGTCAATTAATCTTCTCTTTCTAGATTCTAACTAGGCTTTTAATAAAAAAAATCTACAGCCTTTTGATAAATTAAACTTTTTAGAAGAAAATTCATGAAAAAAAATTGGTATGAGTATATGTTTTCGCGTGAACTGGTTTGAAAGAAGAAGATGGTAAAAAAATTTCGTTTGAGTGAAATTCGCAACAAGAATTTTTTTTGTTAAGAAATGAAAGATGCAAGTGGATTCAAAAAAAATATTCCAAAAAAGTTCACATGAAAAAGAAAGGAGGAAAGGACACGTGTTGTATAGTATTTTAAATAGTATTGAATGCAGCCTTTATTATTTTAATTAATTAGTTGACTGATTTCTTACTTTGATTAAGGTAAAATATTCAAAAGTAATTGAAACATAAACTTTATATTGGCTTTCTGGTGTTTCTCAAAATTCACCAACCCAACCACCCCCTTTCCAAAGATTTACCAGTAATGAGGCCGAAGGAAGGTACCAGAGTCTCAAGGAGGTTGACTTCACTCCTGAAAGAGGATTTGACTTAGCACATCTGTCTGCCCACCCAACTTTTGAAGCAACCTTGAAGGAGAAGGGCTGAGAGAATTTAAATGCGATGGTGACCAAATACAGCAACAAATTCATCACATTAGAATTCTTTACTAATGCAATGTATGAGAAGGAAGGTGTTTATTTTTCTATTGTGCAGGGGAAGAGGGTCGATTATAGCCCACGAAGAATTAACAGTTTGTTGGGTTTACCGGTACTTGAAGTTTGTGACGTTGAAAGGAGAAGGATAGCACACAACTGGCCCGAGGGTCAACATGCATGGAACGAATTGCTGGTGGGTTTAATGAAGGAAGGGAAATGGTGGATTTGAAAAACACCAACAAACAATCCTCAAAGGATCAACACTGATGTTGGCCTGCAATTTCGACAGGCTCATTTAATGTGGTCAACATTTAGTTGACTTTTATCTGTGCATGAATCGAAGACTGCCTCATCCCAAATCGAGGGTTTCGATGAGACACGAGCCCAGCGAGAAGAATTCAGAGTTCGACGAAGAATTCAGAGTTCAACAAGGCAAGACCAAAGGAGTGATGTCAAAGTTAAGCAAAGGCAACTCGAAGCGGGAAGATTCAAATTCAAGTCAAAGACAGTTTCCTCAAGTGGAAACGTATGTAAACTGATTTGTCGTACCACTTTTACTTTTAATGCAAAGCATTTTACCTTTCCTTTAAGTTTATGCGTTTAAGCTTTTACCCTTTTACTTCATGTATCCTCAAACCTGTCGAGAGACAGTGTCTTTTTTACTCTAGAAAACCCATTTTGCTCTCTAAGTAACCTGAGTGCACTTCGTGTCCCTATTTACAAACTATTTTTTTCCTCAAAACCTTTGGAACACATGTGCTGGGATTTCTAGTTCGGTCCCGCTTGTAATAATCAGAATTAGCCCGTAGTTTGTTAAAAACACCGATAAACAAATTGGCACGCCCAGTGGGACCCTGTTTGTGCAATATATTTTCATAAAAAAAAAAATTTTCAAAACAAAAAACCTTTTTCAACAACCTGTCGCCTTGAGAGATCCGTTTTTAGGATTTTGATACTATTTTCTGGTAACTTGATTGCTAAAAACACCAAGTGGTTTTTGTATGCATCTGAGAAGTGGTAAATCTATGGCTCGCGCCAATTCTTCCTCTTCACAATCATCTATACAAAAGTGGTGGTCTATTTGATGATCCTCCATCACCTATGTACTTGATTTTAGACATACTTCCTGAATATTTTCTCTAACACTTGTTTAAGTGTTCAAACCCTTAGAACCGGGCTCTGATGCCAATTGAAGTAGATAAAATAGTCACAAGGAAGGGGGGTTTGAATTGTGACCCTTTAATAATTATCTTGAAACTTAAAAGTGATTCTCAAGTTGTTTACTTTGAATAGTTAAGTTAATATTCTGACTTCAGAACGTTCTAAAGTTCATACCCAAAAACTGTTTAATAAAGTAAATGTGCAGGTGTGTGTTGTGTATACTGTAATTAAAGTGTATATAGAAGAGAGAAAGAACAACATAGATTTATAGTGGTTCATCCAATGTTGGCTAGTGCATTCCTCACAATCTTGTGAGAGTTTCCACTATGATGCTTGAGATGACCTCTTAAATCCTGCACCTTACAATCTTTGTTCACCTGAACAATTACAACTTTGTATTCTCTAAGCCTCAACAGGCTTGCACCTTCTTGCTAAGTTAACCACTTAGACTTTTACAACCTTTGCTCAAACTATCACTTTAGTACCCCTAAAGCTAGATGAGACTTTGTTTACAATTTGTATGAAGGTTGGATGTTTGAAAACAAACAAAGAGGAATGGAAGAAATTATCTTTAAAAGAGATAACAAAAAGAATTGATTTACACTACAAAGAAAATAGAAAGAGTCTTCAGTGATGATCTATTCAAATTGGAAGAGCTTCAAACACGTTTCAAATGTTTTATTGTATGCTTCGCAATGGTGCAAGTAATGCTGAGCCTTTGATCTCTATTTATAGAGTTTTTGGGCTCATATAGCCGTTGTAGGATGTCCAATGGTGTTATGCCATGTGTCCTGGGTCCCACAAGCTTTTACTTGAAATTCTGGGTAAACATTTTGATCAATGATGAACTTCAGAATGTTGTTGTGTTCTTGATGATCTTCATCTAGGTTCATCATGATATTCATCTGGGTTCATCATGTGTGAATGAACACATGAATTTCTGGGCATGTCATATGCTTTTCATATGAATTTCTAGGTAATAACCAAAGTGGTGGCTTTTCCACATAAATCAGAAAGTTACTTTCCCAGATTTGTCTAGGGACTGGTGCAGGAGAGATAAAGTGGATTCTGCATCTTCATGCCCATGCTTTAAGGGATTGTATGGTCCATGTACTGTACCAACTCCCATGTGTGTCTATCTCTGATTGAGCAGGATAGATTCTCCTTGCTTTTGCTTTTTTGCTTTTTCACCTACTGTACTATTCATAAAGTAAGCATGTGCAGAGGTGAACATTCTGACCATTAGAATGTTCCTTTTGTTTCACTTAGGATGATTTGTAAGACTACCATTTGATGTAATCAAATCCTAATAGTGAAACAACAATGAAGAGCCGTGATTTTAACATCTAGGATGATATTCCCTTTTGAAATATTCCTAGTACTTCAATGTTCATAGTCTTAAATGAATATTGAATATCCTTTTTGACATAATCATTGTATATGCCTTTATTGCTTGATTGATCCATGCAAAAGTACTTTCCTGGATATTTATCCATGTCACATGTGCCTTGCATGACCTTGATCAATGTTCTTGAGATTCTTGGCTTGTATAAAAACAATCTTATGATCTTTACTTGAACATTCTGATCACTGAGCAACATTCTGATCTAAGTTTTTGACCTCAGTGTTAGATCATGAATTCAAATGTCCTTTGATTTCTTGAATGGTATGATTTAAACCTTGTTCCTGTCTTAGTAAAACACTCAAGAGCACAAGTTAAATACCAAGGAACTAATCAAAGTCCATTAATTCTTTAATCATAATGGTTTATTATCTTTAAAATTAATTAGGGATTTTGCCTCCACAAACCCTTCATAGACAATTTTCTTGGTGATAGGTCTTCAAATTTCCAATCAAAAAGATATAAAAGATCATCTTCAACGATCAACAATACAAAACAACATAACTCAGAAAAACAAAGACAAACCTCAACAATATAAACTAACAACAACATATCACCACATTAAACAAATAAAAAGTGATGAGACCATTCGGCTGTCCAAATTATTGATCCTTTTGTTAATTATAATATTGCATCAATGATCCTCTATGCAAGTTAAAGAATGACTAAGATAACATCGCTAGATAACATTTATTCCTAGTAGACCAATTCTAACATATTGACTAAATTGATTAAGGGGTGCAATGTACCATCAATGACCAATTCTAGCATTGGCAAGCCAAATATTTACAGAGGATTTGGACAAAAAAATTGTAGCTTAAATTTTCACAAATAATGAAAGAGAGACATAAAAGAGTAATATTAAATGCATAAATCATCTCATAGCTTACCTGATTTGGACAAAAGCAGTTTCAATGATCATCAAAACCTTTAAACAATTGCCGCTATTAAGCACCTGAACATATAGAGAGCAACTTTTAAGAATGGATAATCAAATTCAAATTCAAACATTGATATTCAAAATTAACTAAACACTCACTAATCAATAACGAAGAATTCAAATCAAAACTTTAACATTGATAGTCACAAAATCAATAATCAAAATAAAAACTCAATGATTGATGATAAAAAATTTAAAATCATAGATAAAAAGTTAAAGAAAACCACAGAAGGGTATGGGGTACCTTATAAATCCAATTTCTTTGAAAACAGAGAAACAACTATAGCTTGGAATGCAGATAAATCTGACTTCTTCTATATCACCCATAGGAATCTCTACAAAATAATAATAATTTATCGAAGAGATATTAATGGCTAAGATTAAATGGGCATGTGGTGTTAGTCTATGCACAATTTGGTTTATTTTCATATAAGCGTAATGAAGAAAATGTCCGCCATCTTATGAGTAGTTTCAATGCAGCTATAGTTCAAAAATGCGAAAATCAAATATAATAGAAGGAAGGTTACTCAAACTTCATCATTTCAAAAATCCAAATAACTTAATGATAAACTAATGTAAGTGTCAATGTTTCATGTCTAAATATCTTTCAATGATTGAAAAAAATCCATGGTCATTACTCTAGAGATTTAATGGTCAAGTTCATGCAATTATAACTCCACATATTATCAAAAGTCAAAATGATTTAAATTTTATTTTTATTTTTTCTGTGTATATGATGAAAGGAACATAGTGTTATGTTAATTCAAAGTGAAGACTATTAACATGTTCTTGCAAACTTTCAATAACATGCAAACCATTTCAGAAAAAATTGTCAAAAGGAAGTAAATCAATCTATTAATAGACACAAAGAACAACAATCTATTCATGTGTTACTTATCTTGGATAACAAAATGAAAACAATAAGGTCCTTCAAAACCTCTTGTCCATACCTTTGAGTCTAGATTCAACCATGTCCTGTGAGAACTCAAAACTGCTAAAACATAAAAGAAATCACACAATTCAGCACCCTAATACAAAAAAACAATCAAAAAGGACAGAAAAATTCACAGGAAAATAATTGACGATGAAATATAAAGTCAGGAATGTGATTCAAAACTGATAACAGACCTTAAAATAACTCCTACTCTTAATTTGTAAGGACTTATTTCCCTTCTTTAATCCCCATAAAAACCATTTCAATTGAGGAGTCAAAGTGACTAAATACTATAAAACATGCACTTGCAATTTTTACCCCAAAATTACAATGTTTATGTTCTTTTGTAGATGATAATAAAAGAACGGACAATAATCATCTTTATATCCATTGGTGTTCAAAATTTTGATTTAATATTTAAAACAAATATATAAATTAACTAAAAAAATAAGAAACCTTACATCAAAGATTAGTAGATTAGAAACCCAAACTTCAATTCATTTTAAAAATTATGTAGATATAAAGCCTTGTGTATTAGTGAGTATACCATTTCAATCACTTGATGAGAAACCCAAAACAATTAACGAACCCAAAACAAATAACCCATCCTGGTTGATTTGAATGATCATAAAACAAATATTAATTTATAAAAAGTAACAAAAGCCAGTAATAATAAGAGACTTACCTTCAAAGGATGATCATAAAAATTTGAATTGTATTAATTTATGAAGATACCTGCACAATAACTTTCATGTGGCATTTCAGATGACGATAAAATTTGAATTGTATTAATTTATGAAGATACCTGTACAATAAAGTGTTCAACCTTCATTTTTCTATCTAATATGGGACATATAACTCACACTTGCACACATCACCACTCACCAATAGGATAATAAACACTTATTTGATTTTGAGATTGTAATTGGCGTTGAATGACTTAAACTTGAAGAAAATCGCAACAATGGTGATAAAAACCGCAAATGGAGTTTTGGAAATTCCTATGAAGTTGTTATGTTCTTATAGTAGAACCCAACGTGAGTTAACTCACGCTAGCTTAAGTCATGTGTCGAGCGTGACTTAAGTCATGCTGGGTTATACACCTGCGTGAGTTAACTCATGCGGGAGTATTTTGGGCAGTTCGGTTGAGAGTGAACGTTTTATGTTGGGAGAAGAGCAATAGTTTGAATTAGGCCTAACTCAATCTTACAAAACTAGCTTAGTAAGGCGAGGATTGAATTGCGTTAAAAGTTCCACATTTGATGAGAGATATCATGAACAAGTGCTTTTCAGTGGTGGAAGTCTTCACCGTATAAATCGATTTTGTAAGTACGAATTAGAGCCAAACTAAATCCTAAAATGGTATCAGAGTGTATCTAAGATTCATTGAGCATCTTGTTATCAAGTTTTGGTTATCGAGTCACACTTCAGATATCCAACTTTAGACGTGAGAGCTGTGTGTTAAGAGTCTCACATTGAATAGGAAATGACATACACATATGTTCACAAGTGGGGGAAATCTCCACTTTGTATTGATGCATGAGTTTGGTCCAATCACAACTCTAAGAGGGTTCTCCGAATACCGCTCTTTACCCAACAAAAATCACTCGCGCCCAATTGAACTTTCCAAAATACCCATGCGCGAGTTAACTCAGCAAGTGTAAAAAAAACGTGACTTAGTTTTTACACATGCGTGACTTCAGTCACGCGGCGTGAGTTAACTCAAGTAAGGATATTTTAGCTCGCCTGAGTTAACTCATGCTAGTTATTAATTTCAAAACCAAAACCCATAAAACCAATCCCCTAGTCCTAGTTACTCCTTTTTATTATTCGTTAAGGTCCCTTAGTGATTTTTTCTTTTTGACAAAGGTCCCCTGGTGATTATTATCATAACATCATTAAATAATTAATTAGGTGACCAGTACACATATGAAAAGAAAATCATTTTCTACAATTACCACAACTTTCAAAAGCATCATGCATTGCTAGCATAGTGAAGACAATTGTTAGTGGTTCATACGATTAGAGGACAACTGCCGCTCTATGCAATGCCCCAGCCAAAATATTATGTCACACTTGGTTTTGAAATTATTAACCGGCGTGAGTTAACTCACGCGACATTAGTTAAGTAGCGCAAAATTTAACACTTACGTTACTTAACTAAAGTAGGGGTATTTTCGGCAATTTAGTTGGGTACGAGCAAAACTTATTGAGAGAAGAGTAGAATTCGGGTTCTCCTACCACATTGATGATAGTTAACATGACAATTAAATACAATTCGACGATGTTGAATTATCACTGACCATGAAACTACTAACACACCCCTCCCCTCACCCCCACACACAAAAAAAAACTATCATTTTAAAGTTCAAAAATCTAATAAAAGATTAAAATAGTGTGATTTTAAAATGTGGAAACTTTTTTCGTGAGTAAGGGAATCAAAATTATTGTTTAATTTGTCGATAAAGTTATGTTTCTTTTAGGTGGAAAGCTCTGAAAAGTTAATCAAAACTCCCTAGATCGAAGAAGAGGAGAACGTGGAACTATTTTTTCCCCTTCTTCTAAGTAAAGTAAATACTATATTCAAACACATCATAAGGATACTTTAACCCAAATACAAAAATATATAAACACGGTAAAAACTATAGGAAAATCTATATCCAGCCTTTCCACCTTCATTTGATAATAAAAAAATCGATGAAGGATATCACTCTCATTGTTGGCTACATCTCATCCAGGACCGGAGTTTGAAGTGTGCAAACCGCTCAATGGAACTGAGCCTTCCCAAGACATGGGTTTAAAAAAAAAATTATCGTCCAATAATACTGCTAAGTGTTTAGGTGGGTGTGTTTTTAGGAGGGTGGTTTGAGGTTCCTCATGTATATATTAGTGATTTTCACATTTGGATGTATCGCTTATATGCTTATATACGACATCTTGTATTTATCTTTTAAATAGAATATTATTCTTTAAAAAAAATACATTTTTATTTTACTACTGACCTCTTTTCACCTATAGGACCGAGCCATCGGATTTGTAGAAACGATCCAGTCTCAATCCCACTTTTAAAACTTTTGAAAAGGCCCCCGGGAACATTTGTCTTGTAAAATATTTTAAAATTAGTGTTCAGCAGCAAAAAATGTTATGCAGAGTAAAGGTAGCAATTCTTTTATATATTTGAATACACGTTCCATTAAAAATAGTTAAATTATTTTGGAAATGTCTTTGTATTATATATATAAAATAATGAACACCAAAATCATATACATATATAATAATTTTTTACAACCACCCCTTAAAAAAAGATTACAACCTTTTTGCATGTTAGGGTCGTAGGAATCTGAAATTGTAATATATTCTATGTAGGCTCGATGTGCTTCTGCAATTCTTTTGTTTTTCTTTTTGTCATTTCCGTCCCGCAATTCTTTTGGGATAACTTTTTCATATCCGTATTATATTCTTACACACTTTCTATTATTTTAATTTTCATGTCAATATTTATATTTCTTTAGATATATTTGGTTGTCCAAGAAAATGGTTGTTGGAATAACCTATCACTATATAAATTGATAATGCATATTGTTACATGTGTTTTAAAATCGCGAAATCGAAAGAGTTGTTGTTTTGCCTCATGTGCAGAGCGTGTGAGACAAACTAAGGTTTATCAAAAAGAAAATTGTTAAGAGATCATAGGCTAAAAATTGAGTACTTTTGATTATAATATAAAGTTGTGACACAATCTAAAACCTTGGTGAGTGAATTAATTGATTTTTTTTTTATCAATGTAAGAGACAGAGAAAATGGTAGAAATCAGTGTCAATTGTTAAACGCTAATTTCATGTAACTCTTATATGTCTTTATAAGAACTCTTTGATTGTGGATTGTAGAGCTTCTCTCTCATTCTGACGTAGATCAATTTGGACAGAATTGGATTAACAAATATTGTAGTGTTTTTCTACCTCTTCCTCTTCTCCTTTATCTTATTTGACTGTTTGTGTTTGTTTGGACACATGAGCCAATGAAATTCCAAACTAAAAGGGTGGTTAAAAGTTTAAGTACAAGTGCTTCAAGTGTCACAAGTTCGACCACATTAAGAAGGAAGGAGGGTGCTTTGGTGGTGTCATGTTGAGAGGAGGAAGAATTTGGAATATCTCACCTTTGATGCAGTCATTTAGAGAGACATTAAACACTCATGATCATCCTAGAGAGATGGTGATCAGCCTAGAGAGATAGTGATAAAAATACTCAAGATCAGTGTGGAGAAGCGAAGATCAGAATACTCAAGATCATCTTGAGAGGTGGAGGTTACAAGGTGAAATATCAAAATCATCTTCAAATTTGAGATTCATTCTAAAAAAATTAGATAACAATCACACATACACTCAGCCACACACTATATCTTTGGCATATCTTTTAATAGTATTTTAAAAATTCAGATTCACCAAGTGTGATCACATTGAATTTAGACAGAAAGAGAGAACGATTATTGTAAGATCAAATTGATCAGAATCATATTAAGATCACCAACAACTATGGTAGTTAGTTGAATAGGCGTCGTAATCATCTTTAGGGTATAAAGGTCAGGTGTGAAATTGTCTAAACTCTGAAGAGGTTGTCCAAAACATGTATGGTTAGGTATACCAAGAAAAGAAAAAAAAAATGCATAATATTTGTGAGGGTATCTCAAACACCACTATTAGATAATCTCATAGTTATAGGGACTTGACTAGCCCAGTTAGAGTGAACCAAGATAACATCATTGTGTCATCTTCTCTATCATTTATCTAATTTATTTGATAGTTCAGAAGCAAGCACATCATCCAATCTCTTCAAGTAACAAATTCATTTTAATACATGCTTCAAATTATTAAATCATAATATCTTCTCAAAGTTGAGAAGCAACCAATTATTTTAAAAAGGTCACAATTCAACCTTTCTTTGTAAGGGTCATATTTGCTATGATGCTCTTTTTCTATAAAAAAAATTATAGTATTTCAATAACGAGTTTTGATAACGAGTGATCTAAACCCTGATGTCACTCTTTAAAGATTTCAAAAGAAGAAATTATTCATTAAAAATCAAATACTTTAATTTAATACATTAAATACATAATTTTTATACTATTTAAAGTTATTTAACAATACCCTAAAAATACTCATTAACATTTTCTTTCAGAATTAACGAGGACAAGCTAGTAAAGTTTGTTCAACGACCCATTAAATTATTATTTTTGTTATTGATAATAACAGTTGTTTTTCTTAATTTGATCAAATGAAACAACAATATGCAAATCGAGGAAGTGTTATTAGACCATTTACAATGGACCTATTGAAAGCAAGTTTAAACATGTTGAACCATTGCAAGACCATGTTGAAAATGAGTGGAAAGATGATGTGGATGAAAGAGGTGATGAAGCCATTAAACATGTTGAAATCTGTCCCGGTCAGGCCACGTGGCGCAGTTTCATTGGACAAAACAGGCACGTGAGATACACGCGCCGACAGGGAGAGTGAGCTGACAGGGCATGCGGAGAGAGAAAGTGAATTGGATAAAGCTGGGACACTTGGCAGGTTACGATTGGCTGCTTGGATTTTTATCATCTTAATAATTTAGACTCAATTATTTCATTGCAAATTATTTTTTTATTTTTTTACCAAAATTCATGATTTTTTTTCTTCTCTATAAATAGAGAATTGGATCATTTGATTTGGACACAGAAAAAAAAAACCAAGTTTTTCACTCTCTTAATCTTATTATTAGCTTTCTATTAGCTTTTCTTTTGAAGTTTTAGTCTTTATTTAGTGAAATGGATCCCAATAATAATCAATTCAACACCCAAAATTCTTCTGATTACCCATTTAGCTACCAAAATCCCAACAATTATCAACATCCAAATCAATTTCCCAACGAACATCCTCAAAACCCAAATCAATTTTCCAACCAACATCCTCCAAACATGGCTAATTTTGGTTTTGCATCAAATTTCAATCACCCATCCTCTGTTCCAAACAACTTTAATCCATATTATAGATCTATGATGTGATATCCATCTCAAACACCCCCATTTAATGGTTATATGCCAATGGTGAATGAAAATTTTCAGAGTTTTGGTGTATTTCCTGAATTTTCAACACAAATAAATCGTGGTGGAATGACAAGAGCTAATGAAGTCACTCCAATTCCAAAGGAATCAACTCCTAAGAGCAAGAAAAACCAACAACCAGCATGGAACATTGAACAAATTTGGTGCTAATTAGTGGGTGGATAAAATATAGAACATGCAGTGTTGTCGGGAGAAACCAGACAGGTGAAGCATATTGGGGTAAAATTGCTGAGTATTGTAATGAACATTGCTCATTCGATTCTCCGCGAGATGTAATTGCATGCCGAAACCGTTTTAATTATATGAGCAAAATACTGAATAAAGGGATTGACGCTTATGAAGGCGCTAAGCGTTTGCAAAGAAGTGGTTGGTTGGAGGCTGATGTTTTGACAAAAGCGCAAGAATTATATGCATGTGGGAAGAATGTTCAATTTACTTTAATGGAAGAATGGCACGCTCTCCGTGATCAACCACGTTATGGTAGTCAAGTAGGAGGAAGTATTGGCTCAAGAAGTAGTGGATCTAAGAGATCTCACGAGGACTCTGTAGGATCTAGTGCTCGTCCAATGGGTAGGGAGGCAACTAAAAAAAAAGGTAAAAAGAAAAGCAAGGACGCTGCCTTGGAAGAGGTGGAAAAGGAGTGGGTTGAATTCAAAGAATTAAAGGAGAAAGAGATTGAACAATTGAAAGAGTTAACCTTGGTGAAACAAGAGAAAAACAAATTGATGAAAGAAAAGATTGAAGCTATGAAAATGAAAATGTATCTAAAGTTAAGTTCCGAAGAGCATCTCGATGGCCGTAAGAAAGAGCTGTTGGAAAAGTTGGAGCGTGAGCTGTTTGGAAATTAATTTCAATCAAATATTTGTTTGTATTTGATCAAAATTGTCAGTGTTGTCTAGTCCCCAGTGTTTGCTTTAATAATTGTCAGTGTTGTCTAGTCCTCAGTGATTACTTTATTATCCCCATTGATAGTCCCCAGTGTTGTCTAGTCCCCCGTGACTTATTTCACATACTATTTGTTTTAATAATTATCCCCACTGTGTGCCCACTATTTCACATACTATTTGCTTTAATAATTATCCCCACTGTGTGCCCATTATTTTACATACTATTTGCTTTAATAATTATCCCCACTGTGTACCCATTATTTCACATACTATTTGCTTTAATAATTATCCCCACTGTTTACTTTAATACAATACAATAACTTATTTTGAATCCATCAGTGTACTTCTTTGTGAATCAACGTCCCTATAATATGGCATACTATCTAGCTGATGGTATCTACCCTTCTTATTCAACTTTCGTAAAATCAATTAGACTTCCTCAAAGTGAACCCGATAAGTTATTTGCAAAACATCAGGAGGGATGTCGGAAGGACATCGACCGTGCATTTGGAGTGCTTCAAGCTCGATTTAAAATCATCCGTGAACCAGCTCGCTTGTGGGACATAGCCGATTTGGGTATCTTCATGAGGTCATGCATCATATTACATAATATGATTGTTGAGGATAAACGAGATACATATGCTCAACGTTAGACCGATTTTGAGCAATCGGAGGGAAGTGGATCTAGTACACCGCAACCATACTCGACTGAGGTGTTACCCACTTTTGCAAGTCATGTGCGTGCTAGATCCGAGTTGCGTGATCCAAATGTTCATCACGAATTGCAAGCAGATCTAGTGAAGTACATATGGACAAAGTTTGGAATGTTTCGTGATTGAAGATGATTTGTATCGTACTAAATAAATTACTTGTGTGTTGTGTGCTTGTTTGTTGTCTTGCATTTTAAGCTATTTGTGTGCCGTATGTTTAGTTTGTTATATTGCATTTTAAGTTAAGAAAATAAAAATAAATTATTTAAATAAATTTTGTTTTTTCAAAAAAAATAAAATAAAATAGTTAAGTGTTTTTTTATTTTAATTTAATTATAATCGATAATTGTAATTTTATGTAATTATAAAAACAAAAATATAAAATCAAATTAGAATAAGAAATAAAATATGGTGGGGAAGAGCGTTGAATGAAAAAACCATTGGAGAGGGTAAAAGTTGAATGAGTGTTAAATTAAAAGAGAGAAAATGACGTGGAGTGTTGGAAATTGAAAAAGTGAGTGTTGAGTGTTTTTGAATGTTACTCCCTCCGTTCCAAATTGTATGTCGTTTTAGGGAAAAAAAATTGTCCCAAATTATATGTCGCTTTACAATACCAATGTAACATTAATGTTGTTTTTCCTATTATAACCTTATCTATTTATTACTCTCTCTTTTTTCAATTCTTTCATTTATCTTTCCCATATTATTTATGAAGGACAATTTTGTAAAACAACTCATAATATCTCTTTTCCACATAATATTAATTGCATTTCTTAATATGTGAGAAATGCCCAAAACATCATACAATTTGAGACGGAGGGAGTATTAACCATTGTAAATGTTCTTATCACCTAATAAGATTCTCGGCAATTATTCCAAGGGGCCTTTTTGACTTCAAAATGGTGAGATGGATTCCTTAACATGACATCACATGATATATATTCCACAATCCCAGCTCGAGGGGGACCATATAGATCGATACCATTGTATATTCACTATATTGCTTTGTATTTTTTCGACTATTTGTCTATATAATATACATATCTTTTATAATTTATTAATTAACTTTGTTCCCATCCAAAACAGTATAAAATACTGCAATTTATTATGAAACCAAGATTTTCCCCACGTGCTTTATTTTAGGTGTAATTAATAAATCTTGGGTTATGTTCTATGGGGACTGTGTGGCTAGTGGCCGTTGAGGAATTGAAAAATCTACCACTATATTATAGACCAAACATGGGGGTGAAGTTCTGAAGTACATAAGCTAAGACTGAAGTCTCACTCTTCCTTGTTTCAAGTAACTACACTACACTTCAGCACACAAGTGTTACTCTTTCGGTTAAACCTTGTGACTCATGGAGCAAATCAACAACACACCAATGAACATATCAGCAGACAGCACCTTGTTATCTGATTTGGTGAGAAATTCATGCTTCCTGTCTCTCAAGTTTTTTTTTGTCTTTACCCTCTTGTCTTAGAAAGAGATTGGGTTTTGTAGTTCACTCAGACTGTAAATAAAGTTTACCTAGTTGTTTCACTCAAATTTGAACTCAGATCCTCTTGTTTGCTTGTGTTTGGTTTCCCGATGTGTTTTTGCCGTGATTTCCAAAAACTCTATATGCTAGCTTCTACGCTAACGTGGTTTTTTGTCGTGATTTCTATCGAACTCTATTTTACAAACAAGTATCAAACATGTACTTTGTTTACAAATGATTTAATAATTCTTGAATTAACGTGCAGGGAAAGGTGAATGAATACATATTATTTGACGAGGAATGCTACTTGAACTTGCTTGATGCTGACGTGGTAGAAGAGTTTCTCTCACGTGACATGGCTAGTGCCATTGCCTTTGAGGAACAAAGAGAGACCCTACAACAATGCATTTCCACCACTCTAAGTGAAACATTCAATGGTGAAACAAGTTTTGAGTCTTTTGACTTTGATTTTGAGAAACCAACCAAGAAGCTGAAATTTTTTGATCAAAGTAACAACATAACCAAAAGCTTTTCACAGCAAATTTCTGCATCTCCATCCTCCTTTCAGTCGTCTCAGATTCCGTCTTTTGACAACTCAAACCCAGCAGAGTTATATGGGTTTGATCCAAAACAAAAAGAAGCCACTTTAGTGCCAAATTTGGAAATCACGCATTTTTCATCCCAAACCTCAATTGAGTCTTCAAAAAATCAGAACTTGGAAACTAAAACATCACAATCTAAGAGGTCTTCGGCTCAGGTAAAAGATCACATTATGGTCGAGAGAAAACGAAGAGAGAAACTCGGTCAAGCCTTCATTGCTCTTGCAGAACTCATTCCTGACCTAAAGAAGGTAAGAAGTAACTGTTAGAAATGTAGATCTAGTTTCAAAACAAGTAACTTCGTCGATTATTGCAGACATGCCAATACATATCTTTAATCATGTATTAGCAAAACTTATAAAAAATTGATATTTTGAAAATACCCGTCGAAACAAATCCAATATTATACTACCATTTGTTTTTATATATAATAGTAAAAAAATAGGGTCAAAATATTATATTTGTATATGCTCCCATTCTTTGAATAATAAGAACGACTCACACTTTAGATTGAAATGTATGTTAATGTAGTTAAATTTGACCACTTTAATTTTCTTAAATTATGTAACCTATAACTATGTCTTACTAGTCACGTGTAAAATATGTTAATTAGAAGGACAAGGCTTCAGTATTAGCAGACACAATCAAATACCTCAAAGAGCTTAAAGAGCGTTTGGCAATTTTAGAAGAAGAGGGGAAGAACACAAAGGAAGATAAATCAATGGTGGTTTCTGACAAACCAGATCATTATTGTGAAACTGAAAGTGTTGGTGATGGTACTGCTATCAAGGTAGAAGCAAAAGTGTCAGGGAAAAAGATGTTGATTCGAATCCACTGCAAAAAGCATGATGGACTTCTTGTTAAAGTCATCACAGAGATTCAAAGGTTTCAACTTTTAGTTATCAATAACCGTATTTTAGCCTTTGGAGATTCTTTCCACGACATTACAATCATTGCTGAGGTAAAGGACATTCTCTTTTGATAAAAGACTCAACTTTTTTTTCCCTCCATTTATTCTCTACATCATCTTTTAAAAAAATTATTAATACTCTTTTTATATATCATCTTTTACTAATAAAATATCCATATCCTACAGTTTATTTTGTTATGTATTTTTTTCTTTTGTTGTTGAGTAATGATATTTATACAACTATTTGATGACATGACAACTGTTGTGATAATCTCTTTTTTATCTTTTTATTGGTCAAAAATAATAGAGACAAAAAATAGAAGAGAGAGGAGTATGAACACGGGCGGATCCACTCGTTGTAAATTGGGGACAGATGACCCACAAGCTTAATTACTTTTTAACCAATAATTGAATATTTTGATGTTATGCCCTGCTTCAAATATTATGTTACCCCCACACAACTCGAAAACTTACGTTGAAAAAAGTTTTCATTATTTAAGAAAAGCCATTATTTTCTTTGTCAAAAAAGGATGCTTCAAAAGAGAAACTGAAATAAATTAATAAATAAATAAAATACTTCTCCACATACTACCACACCCAAAATACAAACTGCAAGCTTTTTACTCCTATTTTTTGTGTCATTAACTTAAATTTTACGGCTTAAAACGAGTAAAAAGGGTTTTCATAGTAATAAATTTCGTGAAATATGAACTTTTCATTGTTTATATGGAGATAGATTTTTGAATGATTGTCTAGAATACTAATTTATTTGATAGTGTTGAAAGATAGTTATCTAATTTTTTTTATATGTAATGCTATAAGTTTTTTTTTATCTCCATTGTTTTTTTTTAAAGAGAATGATATCATCATTGTTTAAACATTTATATAATTTTTGTATGAAAACCACTATTCTCTCATTTATATTTGAGAATCTATTTCTCAAATATTCACTCATTTTCTTATTTGAAATAAAAATTAGGTTCATATTTTAGAAATAGATTCTACATAAGGTGGTGAAACCCATATGAATTTTACCCAATAAAAGAGTGAATATTTGAGAGAATTTTTATAGCTAATTTTCTCTTTTTGTGTGAATTTCTTAATAATAAATCACTATGCCCCCATATATAAATATTTCTGGACCAATCACTGAGTGAGTATGAAAGATAAAGTTGTTTAATGATTTATCATTTCTCTTTGTCGTCACCACTTATTTGTATTTGATCGTTAATTCTATTATTATTTTCCAGGTTGGTGAAGGCTACAACTTGACCATAAAAGAACTCGTTCAGAATCTACGCATGGCAGCATTGAAGTTTATGTCATCGTAACATGAACAAGGCCTGCATCAGTGTTGTTGCTGAGGTGTGCCTCTTGACATAATACGAATTAAAAATGATACTCCATCCGTCTCTAAATAATAGTCGTTTAAGGTTTATGCACGATTATTAAGAAAATGATTAATTGTGTTGATTTTGATGGTAAAATTAGTATCATTTACTGAAACACCCTTATTAATTGTAGTTATTGAAGTAGTTAAACTGAATGAAATTCAATAAATAAAGGTATAATAATGAGAGAAAAAATAATAAATGTTGCATTAGTATTCTAAAGTGACAATTATTTTGAGAAAAATAAAAATGAGTAAAGAGATAATTATTGTGAGATGGAGGGAATATATTTGTACACTTATTTTGTGATAATTTTTGAACAACTCTTACTATATATATTTTTTTCATTTTTTTTTCTCTATTGTTGTTGACAAATAAAAAGAGAAAAACAATTGTTACAAAAGTTGTCACTAAATGGTTATGGAAATATAAATTCTCATTCGAGTCCCACACTTGGTGGAAAAGGTGAATTCACATAAATACCTTTCAGTAATCAAGTGTTTTGAAGAGAATTAATGTGTAGCATAAAAAGAGAATTATTTGCACATTCTTTCAAAAATAAAATAAAATTGTTGCACATAATCAAGGGCAAAGGTGGAAATAAGAAAAAGTGCAGCCTTTCTTAGCTCTTTCTTCGCATCTTTGGGAAGAAGAATAAAGTGTATGGGTCCCATGCTTTATACCTCTCTCTCTCCCTTATTTCTATTCAAACCAAACAAGAGAAATTCAACATTTCTCTTCAAACTCTCTCTCCCCCCCCCCCCCCTCTCACTCTT
>Ga0228710_1006133_pt1 | contig 18400 bp, 14 predicted proteins | sample MedpolnodulmetaG_FD_177995 | JGI IMG/M metagenome (GOLD analysis project Ga0228710, IMG submission 177995) | Root nodule microbial communities from Medicago polymorpha collected in Santa Monica, California, United States - pink nodules | ecosystem: Host-associated > Plants > Roots > Nodule...
AATTTTACAGATTAATTTATTTATTTAATTATTTTTTTGAATTATTTAATTTTGGATTAAATATGTTTTTGGTCCCTATAAATATACCCTCTGAATTATTAATTAAAATTTTAAAAGTTTGAACCCCCTAACTCGGGGTCTTGAAAACGCCACTGCTTAGAATCAAAAGTTAAAGATTATCAAACAAATATAATAAAGAACACTAATATTTATAAACGTGGTTGAGTACCTCAGAAGAAAAAAATAGTTTAGTTTCAATAGGAAGGGGGCTATCGAACTCTTATGCTTTACATGTGGAAATATAGGAAAATAGAAAATATAAATATTTTCTTCTCAAAAAAGTATAAATATTCATTCCATGAGCAAGAAGAAGAAAAAACGTTAATTAATTTTTGTAGGTATATTACATTTTTTTTAATTTTTAAACGTTAAAACAATAAATCTATATAAAAAAAATAGGGTTAATTAAGTTAATGGTCCTTATAAATATTCAAAATTTTGTTTTTTCAAATCATGTCCCACTTGTTGTTGTTGTTGTGCCACTTCTTGCGCTGCCGCCATCAGCTCTATATGAGCTTGTTGTTGTTCTGCATCCGCCATATTCGCAATATCCTGATTCAAATCTTCAACACCATTATCTTCATTAACTTGAAGCATATCAAAATCATCTTCCGGCTGTACAACACTAGCAAGATTAATCTAAAAAAGATTAGCTCCTTCATCAACTTGAAAGAAAACGACAACATCATCTTGGTGGTTGCCAGCTGCAGCTGCATCATCTTGGTGGTTACCAGCTGCAGCTGCAGCACCTTGGTTACAGAATAAATCAGGCATGAAATTGAGTGTTTCAACAGATGGAGTAGGCACAACTAGTCCAAAATCAAACACATTCACACAATTCAAACAGAACTTCTTCGTCATTATGACATGTGTAAATATAATAATATGTTACAACATGATTCAAAAACATAAACAGTTAACACACCAAAAACATAGAACAATACTGAAATAGAACATAAATTCACAACAACAAATAAAAACTACTGATTCAAACACATAAACAAACGTCCAACCAATCAAAAGGAAAAGCAGAAACTTAAGCATAATTATCACAAACAGAAACATTATTATCATGATCGAATACGGAAACAAACAGAAAAAGCAGAAAATAAATCAGGCATGAAATTGAGTGTTTCAACAGATGGAGTAGGCACAACATAGTCCAAAAACAAACACATTCACACAATTCAAACAGAACTTCTTCGTCATTATGACATGTGTAAATATAATAATATGTTACAACATGATTCAAAAACATAAACAGTTAACACACCAAAAACATAGAACAATACTGAAATAGAACATAAATTCACAACAACAAATAAAAACTACTGATTCAAACACATAAACAAACGTCCAACCAATCAAAAGGAAAAGCAGAAACTTAAGCATAATTATCACAAACAGAAACATTATTATCATGATCGAATACGGAAACAAAAAGAAAAAGCAGAAAATAAAAGAACAAAATATCTAACTATCCTAAATGATGTAAAAACACATCAAATAGAAACGAAATCGTACCCTAAATTGTGCGAAAGAAATTCACATTGAATGAAGTTACTCAGAAACCTAGAGCCAGTAGAGAAAATGAAATGGTTACATGATTTATATGGTGCAACGTCATTTTTCTTTATTTTGACGGAATTGCCCTTTCTTTTTGCATACACCGCCACTCACTGAGCCCTTATAATATACTGCCACGTTTTTTGAGTTTATTCCAAATTTTACAGATTAATTTATTTATTTAATTATTTTTTTGAATTATTTAATTTTGGATTAAATATGTTTTTGGTCCCTATAAATATACCCTCTGAATTATTAATTAAAATTTTAAAAGTTTGAACCCCTAACTCGGGGTCCTGACAACGCCACTGCTTAGAATCAAAAGTTAAAGATTATCAAACAAATATAATAAAGAACACTGTTAAAACAATAAATCTATATAAAAAAAAAATAGGGTTAATTAAGTTAATGGTCCTATAAATATTCAAAATTTTGTTTTTCCAAATCATGTCCCACTTGTTGTGCCACTTGTTGTTGTTGTTGTGCCACTTCTTACGCTGCCGCCATCAGCTCTATATGAGCTTGTTGTTGTTCTGCATCCGCTATATTCGCAATATCCTAATTCAAATCTTCAACACCATTATCTTCATTAACTTGAAGCATATCAAAATCATCTTCCGGCTGTACAACACTAGCAAGATTAATCTCAAAAAGATTAGCTCCTTCATCAACTTGAAAGAAAACGACAACATCATCTTGGTAGTTGCCAGCTGCAGCTGCATCATCTTGCTGGTTACCAGCTGCAGCTGCAGCACCTTGGTTACCAGCTGCAGCATTTTCATCCTCTACCATATTTCCAGTATGTGCATCTTGAATGTCTCCATCAACAACAGGTGGGAAAGGAAACATCAAATTCCCTTTCCGTTATGGTTAGGAGGCACAAGGGTAGAAATGTGCCTCATGACCTCCTAAGGTGGTCTAACATTAGCAGCATCAACTCGCATCCTGATCTGTAAAATCTTTGCTTGTAGTGTTACCACATCACGAGAACTTAGGTAAAACTCCAAGGTTTCATCCGCGAGTATCAATGCATAGCTCTCATTGTAAATGAGGAAGCCATAAAAGAGACAGAACAATTCAATGAAGGTCTAGGCCACACTGTTCAAGAAAACATAACGTAAATTAATCCTAAAACGACATATTTTAGATAACTTGTATGTGAGACAAAAAGTTGTGTTGTCTCACTATACCACAAGTTATATTTTTGTCTCACATACAAGTTATCTAAAATAAAAATATAATTTTGTCCAAAAAATTGTATTAGACAAAAAAATTGTTCAATGTTATGAAAATTTGTGTTGTATTGTTCTTGGTTTGTTCAACACATACAATTCACCTAAATTTTTGTATATCGAAGAAAAGAAGAGGACTACCATGGCAACATATATATCCCAGTATACAAGACATTATAACTACTATATATCCTAGTATTCATTCAATAGTAAAATAAAATACTTATATAACTACTACACAACATTCCGACAAATGAAAAATTGCATAATGAACAACAACAATACAAAATAAATCAGGCATGAAATTGAGTGTTTCAACAGATGGAGTAGGCACAACTAGTCCAAAAACAAACACATTCACACAATTCAAACAGAACTTCTTCGTCATTATGACATGTGTAAATAAAATAATATGTTACAACATAATTCAAAAACATAAACAATTAACATACCAAAAACATAGAACAATACTGAAATAGAACATAAATTCACAACAAATAAAAACTACTGATTCAAACACATAAACAAACGTCCAACGAATCAAAAGGAAAAGCAGAAACTTAAGCATAGTTATCACAAACAGAAACATTATTATCATGATCGAATACGGAAACAAAAAGAAAAAGCAGAAAATAAACGAACAAAATATCTAACTATCCTAAATGATATAAAAACACATCAAATAGAAACGAAATCGTACCCTAAATTGTGCGAAAGAAATTCACATTGAATGAAGTTACTCAGAAACCTAGAGCCAGTAGAGAAAATGAAATGGTTACATGATTTATATGGTGCAACGTCGTTTTTCTTTATTTTGACGGAATTGCCCTTTCTTTTTGCATACACCGCCACTCTCTGAGCCCCTATAATATACTGCCACGTTTTTTGAGTTTATTTCAAATTTTACAGATTAATTTATTTATTTAATTATTTTTTGAATTATTTAATTTTGGATTAAATATGTTTTTGGTCCCTATAAATATACCCTCTGAATTATTAATTAAAATTTTAAAAGTTTGAATCCCTTAACTCGGGGTCCTGACAACGCCACTGTTTAGAATCAAAAGTTAAAGATTATCAAACAAATATAATAAAGAACACTAATATTTATAAACATGGTTGAGTACCTCAGAAGAAAAAAAATAGTTTAGTTTCAATAGGAAGGGGGCTATCGAACTCTTATGCCTTTACATGTGGAAATATAGGAAAATAGAAAATATAAATATTTTCCTCTCAAAAAAGTATAAATATTCATTCCATGCGCAAGAAGAAGAAAAAACGTTAATTAATTTTTGTAGGTATATTACATTTTTTTTAATTTTTAAACGTTAAAACAATAAATCTATATAAAAAAAATAGGGTTAATTAAGTTAATGGTCCCTGTAAATATTCAGAATTTTGTTTTTAGTCCCTATAAAATAAAATCACACTTTTTAGTCCTTGTAAAAATTTTTATCAGCATTTTTAGTCCCTATAAAAATTTTCCATCATCATTTTTAGTCTCTGTCAAAAATTTCCACCAACATTTTTCGTCCTTAAAATGCTTAAGAAAAATGTCACAGGGACTAAAAAGTGTAATTTTATTTTGTGCGGACTAAAAACAAAACTATGAATATTTATAGGACTAAAAACTTAATTAACCCAAAAAAATATAATCCATGTCGATATTGTCAAAACCAATGCTATGTTAGTGAAAATACACATTTGACGTTTCCACACATTTGACGTTTCCACATCAACATCGTTAATGTGATAATCAAGGCAAAGAAGACCTTGGACCAAACATTGTTAAAAAGAAGGCTTAAATATGCAAAACGTCCATGTAATGTTTCACATTTAGTGATAGAGAACTCATGGTCCTCCGGTTTGATCATTAGATTTTGATTACGATGGATCATGTGATTGATGGATTATGTACAATAAGTTAGATTTTAGTTAAACTTTTTACACCGTCAACAAATCACAACCATTCCTTTGTGTGACTTTAAAAGTAGTTGGTTATTATGATTGAATTGACGGTGTGAAAACTTTTTACACTATCAACGAATCACAACCATTCATATATGTGAATTTAAAAGTAGTTATGATTAAAGCCAAACAATTTTTTATGATAGGATGTTTATGATTGAATTGATGGTGTAAAAACCTTTTACATTATGATTAAAGTTTGATTTTTATGATATGACAGTGTAAAAACCTTTACATTGACTGTGTATATGAATTAAATTCAATATGTTATGCTTGGACTCTGAAATTCTTCAAGCCGACTTAAATCTCTTTAATGCATCCTCTTGTTGCATTGTTAGTGTAAGATAATTACATGACCTTCAGTACACTACATTACATTGACTGACACCCCTCTTTTAAAAATTACACTTGTCTCCCTTGTTTTGAAGTTTGAATGCTGTAGGAAAGTAAGAGAGTTAGGTTTAATTTCCGAAACAAAGAAGACTGTCAGGTTAAACAAAATGGCTAATATCCTAAACAAAGGGCGTTGTTGGGTGTGACATTCGCCTCAGGGGAGGTTGATGTAAGACCCCTTAGGTTTGGAGATTGTTCAGTTCTCCTACTTGTTTGGGTAGTAAAATGGGATCTAATTAGTTGGGTTAGTCATATTTGTTTGGACTAGTTTAATATTTCATTGTTTTTAAAAAATAATAACCCATGTAAGTCTTGATATTCTCCTATTTTTTTAGGTTATATTTTGTAACTTGGGCAAAATTGAATTTCTCATTGTGCATTTCCAACAATAGAAAATATTGCTCTATGCTATATCTCACACATAGGAATTACTATGTCACATAGAAATATAAATTACTACCATATTATAGGGAGCATCATCAACTATGCGCTGGCCTCAGCATTTTTTGTTGCTTATTATCTTTGATCTTTTTTGTTAATTTTTTTTTGATAGTAGACTGCAGTAGTATTCACAGATCCAAACATCCACGTAAGAATTTCTTGTTTGTCATGATAGCTTAAGATAAGGAGAACAGTGAGCTGATGTATGCTTCTGTCTTCTCATTATCTCTTGCATTTCTGATTGTAATTTTGTAGGTATTAATCTTTTTGTTATTCCTGCTTGTCCAGAATCCTCACTTGTCCATAAGTGATCCAATCTTCACTGTTGGACAAGGTCGTCAGAGTAATTTGGTGCTTAAAGATCCTACCATTCGTAATGTTTTGTGCAAGTTGAGCCCCATAGAGGTAGAATTTCCTCTTTTATCTTTGAAACTTTAACACAATATTACATTAAGAAACCATCTGCTTCACAATGAATCATGACAAAAGTCATTCTTAGACAACAAATAAATGTATTTTGGATGTTTGATGAAAAACATGAACAAAAAGAAGGAATCTTTGTTCTGTTATGGTAGATGATAAATTGTAGAAAATTAGTGTTACACTTCTCCTTTTCCTAGTTAACTGACCAAAGCTGTCATTTGAGCTCTGTGCAGCAGCAACAGGGAGGTTCATCAGTTGCCCTACTGGAAATCACAGGGGGTAAAGGTGTTGTGCAAGTCAACGACAAGACTTACCAAGATGATTTTAAATGGAGGCGATGAGGTGATATTTGGTGCTTCGGGAAAACATGCTTATGTATCCTTCACATAAGAATTTACCGTTTCTCTCTTTTATTTCCTCCTTTCTCTGAATGCATCTGTCATTTGTTTTAAAAGGAAAACACGCAGTCATGTGTTCTATGTATTTACATTAGGAATTGCTGCATCTTTTCGTTCTTAATTCTCTTTTATTGATTTTATGGGTTCCTTAGCATGAAACTCAGATCTTTCACTGCTCAAAAGTAACAATGTTTCTACTGCTGGTACACCTCCTTCTGTGAGTATTTTAGAAGCCCAGAGTGCTGCATTGAATGGGATGCAAGTTGAAGCTAGATCCGGAGACCCTTCGGCTGTTGCAGGTGCTTCAATATTGACCTCTCTCTCTAATATTCGCAAAGATTTAAGTGCATGCTTGCCGGCTCAGGAACTGAATTTGATTTAAGTGGCAGCATTCACAAGATACTAGAAGATCAAAGGGAATTAAGAGAACTTGATACACCAACAATATTGGCATCCACCAGGCGTCAAGCATTTAGGGACAGTTTAGAACAGAGAATTCTCAAAGCTGATGATATTGATGTCTCTTTTGAAACTTTCCCATATTACCTAAGGTGCGAAAAGTTGCTTCTTGTTATTGACTAATCTTTTATTTGGTTTTCTTATACTACCTCCGGTCCTATTTATAAGAGACAATTAGGTTAATCTTTTCAATCCTAAATATAACACATAAAACACTTTTTCAAGTATGCTAACAATTGAAATTTCTTTTATACACCTATTATATTGTGATATTTATTTTACTAGAAAACTATCTTCACTATGCAAGTGGGTTTCATTTGACGAGGATTAAGCGTATTTTTTTAAAAAAAGTGACCACTAGTTCCTTGGAATCTGCTTCCATGGTCTGTCATTTTGTCTTTTTTTTCTTTACAAGTTGAACCGGAGAGAGTATATGCCACCTTAACTTATATGCGACCTTAATATTCCTTGTTGCTCCATTGTTGGGTTTAATGGCTCGTAGTTACTGCTTTGGAATAGATAACATATAACTTATGGTACTTGGTTGTGATGTGTGGCATTATTACAGTGATACAACAAAGAACGTGTTGGTAGCTTCTACATATATTCATTTGAAGTGCAATGGTATTGGAAAATATGCTTCAGATTTCTCGTCATTGGCACCAAGGCACTTGCAAAGCATTTTGGTACCAAGTTACTGATTGTGGATTCACTTTCGCTGCCCGGGGTATGCTTCTAAGATAAACTTCATTTGTTAAAAGTTTTGTAAGATTGTATCTTTCCAGTTTAAGAATTTATGACTCTTTTTCGCTTCATTTTCTTTTTGGTGTGACATGCTTGTTTCTGTGGAGATGGTTTCTTTCTTGCGAAATCATATATTAGCATCTATGTGCGAGTTTACTTCCCATTGTTTGTTCTAATATTGATGTCAGTTGACATTTCGAATGATTTAATTATCTGATGTTTATGTAATTTGCAGGTTATCGGGTAAAATTTGTTGGTAAGTTTCCACCTACTGTTTCGTCACTGCAAAATTATGCATTAAGTTCAAGGTAATTTGTGGTATTGAAGAATTATAGTTTACAATATTTTTAAGGTTTATAATTAGTAGGGAGTAAAGACTGATATGACCTTGTAGGGTTTTTCTTCTGAGAAGGTTATATCTTGAAAAAGTATTGTGAATCTTTTACGGCGAATAATAATAAATTTTCGTGTCTGAATCATTATCATCTTTTAGAGGTTGGGTATGTTTGGTCTGTGCAAGCAGTTCTCTTTTTGCTTCTAATAAAAAACTACCACACTATTTTCAGTGTTCCCCGAAGCAACATTCTTGTGTAGTTTTATAAACATAATACAAAAAAACAAGGTGGTAGTTTTTAAATAAAAACCGGAACATAAGATTTTATATCACATCCTTTAGTGTAACCTTTTGTCCTTCTGTGGTAACATAAGATTTTTTTTTTATCAATCTGTCACGGGACCAAGCTATGGCTTCAGGTTTGATAAATGAATTCCAGATGGCAAAGATGATCATGGTTTCTTTTGTTCCGGATTTCCGGTATTCTCTCATTTTAAATGGAGGCGATGAGGTGATATTTGGTGCTTCGGGAAAATCATTTGTTAATTCTTAGATTAGATTAGATGTTGTACTTTCCTCAATCCTATCTTAGTTTCTTAGTTATGGATGATCTTTTTGAATGATTGCTAGTCTTAGGCAGTTGCTCTTGTATTAAGATCTGCGTTCACATGAATTTGCAAGAATTAATAAATGATATTTCTGTATCAGACGATAGATTTTACATTCAAATCTATTGTCTACGAAAAATCATTTGTTAATTCTTACGAATAATATGTAAATGAATTAATTAGACGGGGGACTGCAAATAATTCCGATTCTTTTGGCCGACCTAGTGATTTAATTTTGGTATATTGTCTACGTACAATTATGAATAATATTATTTTCTTGTCTACCTTCTTTTGAATTTATAAGAATTATGTTTCTCCATCTTATGCTATAGATTTTACTTTGTATTTTTGTTCGTTGAGGGAATAGATCTTACATCTTTTGTTATGCTATTGATCTTATATGTGTGTGTGTGTATATATATAAACTGATCTACTATCTTTTGTTACAAGATCTATAATACGAATAAATTTGCCTTAAAAAAAAAAGAATTTCCACATACTTATTTTTAATACTTTGAACACTTTCGTGTAACCTCGGAAGGCATTTTTAGCATTTGAAAGAAATTGGTGGTGCATACAACAATCTAATACTTTCCAATTTATATTCAGACATTGGTCTTTAAACATTTCTAATTTATTATTAACACCTCCCATTTCCCTTCTCCAGAGATAATTGTCACTCGATGCTTTTTATTATTTTTGGCCCAGCCCATTATAAGTAGAGAAATTCTTAGATGCAAACAAACATAACACGTCATAGTTAGAAAGAGCCAATCAAAAAATTTTGTTTATTTAATTTAATAAAATAAAAACCAAAATGAAAACCAAGTACGTTCTCTTTCTGTGTTTTTACTTTTTCCTTCTACTTCTTGAGCTTGCCGCTGAAGATATCAAGTAAAGTAAGATATCTTATTGTTTATTTTAGGTTTTTGTTATGTGAGTTTAGGAATACGAAATGGTTATGAAATATGAATCTGAAGCTGTTGTGTATGCATTCTCTAATTTCATTGGTGTTAGTAGATATCTGTGCTGTGGTCTTATGATGAGCTCCTCTCTGTGTTTTATGGTCGTCAACTACCAGTTGCTTCTTGATGATCCTATTTTGGAAGGATACCTCATTGCCGATGCTCACAATGCTGTTCCTGTTTGGGTTCAAATGCACTATGTATTGACTCATGGATTCCCTGCTTTTCCATTTGCTCCTTTTGAAGAAAACAATGGGGACGAATAAGAGATTATTAGCATAAGAAAACAACACCAATTTGCTGATGATTGATTTATGCTCGGTATTTGTTTAATTGAGTTTCTACTCAATGAAATATATATATATATATATATTTTTTAATGAATTATTGACTCATGAAGTAGAACTTGTCATATCAGGTTCTGAAGCTACATTTCAAATCCAATTTGGTACCAAGTTTTATTAGTCAACGTTGACAAGAATAATATTGAGCCTAATCTAGCTAACCATTTTCCTTTTGTTGATTTTAAAACGTCGCTACATAAGCTGGTATCATCAGTATATGGACAGATATTTATATTCAGGAATTGTGTTTCCTCCGTAGCTCATTTATGAATGGCTTTGTAAAATCATTTGATTTACACAAGCCTTCCTGTCATCGTAGATTGAATTTCATTAGGAATCTTCAAATCACTTCATAAACCCCTTATTTATTTTTTAAAAATGCTAATGAGTGCCTCCGGATACTCTTTCAAGACACTTGTAGATGGAAATTGAAATATTGATCTTTTTAAAGAATATATTACTTGTTTAAGAACTCTTAAAAGAGACACTCGTTAACGATATCATTTTTCAAACAACTTGGTGCCTTTCATATTAAATTCAGCCATCAGATTCCTTCTACAACGTGCATTTCCTAGATGGAGGTAAGCCGAACTCTAAAATTGTAGACGGTAAGGTTGGAACTTGAATTACCAAACAATTTTTCTTTTTAATAATTCATTACGTGTAAAAATTTCTCTAATCTTCAAATTCTTTCCCTAGAATTCCTTAGCATTATCATTATATTTTTCATTGACTAAGGACCTAATGAAGGTTCCTCTAGTGGAACTTTATTTTTTTTGAAAAGGCAAAGAAACTTTATTAAAACACCAAACCAAGCACAAGGTGTACATGGTTTAGAAACAAAGATAGAAATACTAAAAACACAACTCCAAACTCCACACACAGGACATAAAAAGGAAGAAAAGTAGAGATGGAAAATTTTAAAACTAAGAATCGTGAATCTCCGTATTTACAGATGCATATTCTCAATTCCCAGCAACTATAACTAAGATTCTCTCTCATACCGGTGTTTTTTCTTAATATAGAAATGATATTTGAACAATCATTTTTGACAACTTTTGTGACAATTTTCCCTCTTATCATAAATAAATATTCAAATAACACAACTCTTATTTTTATGCGAAAGACACCTCAGATTCATGTGCTCCACAAGGTAAAAAATACTTATCAACTTTGTCTTGTAGCAAAACAATGTTTTATGTGAAGGCTGTGACATAAAAAAGGGAAAATTGCTCACATTTTTCTCATTCCCATCTAAAACTAGTAAAAATAATCTCAACGTAAGTTAAAACACGTTTGAAACACTAACGCAAGTTAATTTACATTAATAACAAATCTATGAGACCCATTCCTTTTTTAATTTTTTTTGGAGTATGTGCTTGTGTGTGGGGTGGAGTGCCTTCTCTTTCAATCACTTTTCCTGTTTTCCATTCCCACACATCTTGGCTAGTATACACACATCCCACTCCCACTTCAGGCATATACCACGCGCAAAAACGTTGAAAGATTATAACCCACTTATGAATGAAAATTATTGATGTTCCATATGCTATCAGTTCATAAAAGTTCTTTTTCAGCAACAAATTCAAACAACAATACAGATAATGTGGTTGACGTGAAAAAACCATGCAAATACCGTTTTTTTTTATTATTATTTAAAAACCTTTTTTTTTTGTGGGGGCAATATCTTCAGTTTAAATGCCTATTAGTCATATATGAAGGAGGGTCTGGGGCCATGATGAATTTTGTTAAGATTTATTACTATTTGATTAGTGCTATATGTTTTATTTGATTTGATATAAAGGAAAAAAGGCTGAACTGAAATTGAAATAAAATCATAAAAAGTTTCTTTGTTAATTTATCCCATCTCTTGTAAGTATACTGTAATACTTCTTTCTCTCTAATTGGGTAATGCTCATTAAAATGGATACTTTTTTTTTTCTTCTAGAGGAGTTGATAAATACTTATAATACAAGGTTAAAGAAACACAAGTAAAATATGTCTTAAAATTGGCAACATATCCATTAAGTAATTGAACGTTCAAGCTTCCATCACTAAGCCTTTAAAACAGATCATCATGAAATAAAATTGTTTGCACCATCAAGGTTCCAACATAAAGGACAATTGCTCTGTAGATATTTAGTGTTTGCTGACAGATACCTTAGATTAACGAAAACATCCATAACGGTAATTAATCATCGTTCATTTCTGAACGAGAGTTAATTTTTGTTTGTCGTAAATAGTAGTTAGGAACCATTTGAACTCAATCATAAATATGATATTGTAATCGTTCAACTCTACATTTGTTTCTCTTTGAGTGAGTTCTATGCTTGTTCTTTTTGCCGACTCTATTTACTTGAACACTATTATTTGGTATGTTTACAATCTTTTTTAAACAATGAATAAGTTGTGTTAAGGTTGAGGTAATTCACACCATTACCTATTGAATTTTCGTTTAAGAAACTGAATTATCTACGTTTTCTTTTGTTGAGAATGCTTCCACATTCATGCTCTGACTTTATAAGGCTTATTTGATACTTCGAAGTTTGAACACATATAATCATTATTTAGAAAGCAAAATAAGTTTGAAGGTTGACTTGTGTGTGTGTGTCTCTATATATATATATATATATATATATATATATATATTTTAAAATAAACTAACCCATCGAAATTGATATCATATATGATCGAAAATGAGATTGTTGTGTATGCCTTCAATTTGTGATTGTGATGAACAGAGAAACCGCGACATGATTTGGCAAGCGTGTCACGATTTTGGTAGTGCCGAGAGCATGTTTTCTGAGTGTCCAATCGTGACACGATTTTGGGAAAACGTGTCACGATTTTCGGCTTGCTGGGCAAGTTTTCAAGATAAGGTTGGTCGTACCTTGTCGTACACACCAAACGTGTCACGATTTGGACAGCTGCAGGGTACAATTTAAGTGTTTCTTTGCAGATTTTGAAGTGTGGGTTCAAGAGAGCAAGAAGAGAGAGAAACTTAGGAAATCAAAGGAGGTAACTTTAGGGTTGAAGGTCTTTGATTAGAGTTCTCTTGGGTTGGAAAACATTGTAAACACCTTGGGTGAGTGAAAATCATTGAGTGTCTTGTTCATTGGTGAGATTGGAAAAATGGGTAGAAATTAGGGTTGTTCTTTGTGAGTTTGTTGAAGCTAATTTCTTGTAACCCATTTGTATCTCTTTGTAAGAACTCATTGATAATGGATTGGAGAGATCAATCTCTCCCCCAGATTAGGTCAAGTTGGACCGAACTGGGTCAACAATCTTTGGTGTGTTTTGTTTCTCTTCTCTCTTTATCTTTTGCTTGTGGTTTTGTGCATTTCACTTTGATTCCTAAATTAGATCTAGGTGCTGCTATTGTTGTTATTGCTTGTGTTTACTTTGATATTGGTTACTACTTTCCTTTTCTTCACACATCATAGTTTGCATTGGTGTGATTTTGAGTACGAATTCACAACAGAGATCTTTAAAAAGTTGAAGTCTGCTTATATTATCAAGCTTTAATCATGGGATGGCAAAATAAATTTGTTTCTTCCTATTTTAGCTCCGAGCCTCTGATTATCTATCTTGCCTATTCTTTTGTTCTAATTTAATTTGGTATGTTCAAAGAATGAAACTCATGGAAAAATATATGAAACTTTCAAGATGTTACATCTCACATACTGTCTAAAATTTTTGAGACTAAAACTTTATACTCAAACTAATTTTAATTTCTGTTTCTATAGTCATTGATGCATTGACTAAATGAAAGTCCCTCCAAAGTCATTGAAAATTCTACCTGTTGATACTTGGTAGGATCATCATATGTTACTAGGCTTCCCATAATGAGTAGTTGACAATCGAATATGCTTATTTTTGAACATCTTATTTGGTGATTGATATATGATTAGTTGAACGGTAATTAATTACTGTTCCATGTTACAGTTGAGTTCGAACGGTTTTTAACTGCCGTTCATGAACAAACAACAATTAACTACCGACATTTATCTCTCATTCAAAAGCAAACATTAATTAATTATTGTTGAAGGTATTTTGAACAGTGTGAGATGCATGTGATCAAACATTGGATGCCTAAAGAGTAATTTTCATAGTCTAATAGTAGCTTCCAATCAAAACACTCTGTCTTGGATTCCACCTATAAATAACCCAATGGGCTTTCAAGTTCAATCCGCACAGTCTTTTAACCAAGACTATTATTTTTCACACCTTATGCATTTATGACGCGTCCTATTTATTTTTCTCCCAAAATTACCTTTTGTTTGGATTATATAATCCCAATGTTTTTTAGAGATTTTTTTCAAATTATATATCCTAAATATGCTTATATATAAACAACAATTAGAATATCTCATATTTTAGCAGTTTTGAATTTTTCTTTTGAAAACAACAAAAAAACAAAGTAAAAAATAATAAAAATAAAATATGTCAAATAAAATCAAGAAATATAAAAATACCCGAAAATAATCAAATAATGCTGATGCACATTTTCTTGGATTTTTCTTTTTAGAATATGAAAAATATAAAAAATATAAAAATGGGTATAAACGATGTAATTTTAAATTTTGAGGCGCGAAGTCCCATAAGAAGTTCATTCTATGAAAGTCTTGAGCCTTGATTTTTTTTTTCTTCTGATTTTATGAGCAAGTTGAAGGTGAGAAAAAACACAGGGGGGGGGGTTGAATTGTGTTAGCTTTTTCTTCGTTTTCTCCTACTGAAGTCACTGTTCAAAAACAGATAGAATTCAACTTCTGAGGTGATGTTCAGAATCTAAATGCAGCGGATAAAACACACACACAGAGAGAGAGAGAGAGAGAGAGAGAGAGAGAGAGAGAGAGAGAGAGAGAAAAAAGACACAAAGCAAATATACAGGTTCCTTCCACAAACCGGAAGTAGTCCTGTCCCCGTTGCACTTCCAAGGAGAGTTCACTAAAATGTAATATCTGATTACAACTGCTCACTGCTAAAACTAGCAAGAGACTTCAAACTACTTAAGTACAACTGCAAGATATTTCCTATGCTCAAGAACTAAATCAAGAGACTTCTTATGCCCAAGCACAACTGCAAGAGACTTCTATTCAAACATAATTACAAAGAAATATGTTTGAGGTTGAACACTTGATATACAATCAGTGGTGTTCACAATACAAATTAGATACATACTCTTTAAGACTCTAAAATTTCTAAGATATGAAAGTTGTTAAGAAATTCTAAGTGAACTTTTGATGCAGAACAATTTCAGCAGAATTTTGGCACTTGTAAATTGTTTTAAGAGTCTTGCCATTCTCTAAGTCTTCACTACTTTATATAGAGGTGTGAAAGAGACGTTGAATTGTCAGCATATCAAAAAGAGTCGTTTGAAGCATGATCAAATCACCAATGATCTTATGCCTGATTTGGTTATTGTCCTATGAAGGATCATTTTCAAATCCATTCCAAGTATGGAGGAACATTGGTGCAGGCGTAGCTGTTATTCTTGTCCTATTGCAGACACTAATCAGAGTAGTGGAGATAGTGGTTGTACACTTCGTACAATTGTCCTTTTTCAACGTTCTCCAAAGAACAAGCATCCAATGCCTTCAAATCTATTTGAATTAGCCGTTGCTTTATTCTTCCAGTCTTCTGCAATGATAGGCGTGATTAAATCATCATTTGAACAACATTTGAAATTCTTCAGTCTTTCAGCTTCTGATGATCTTTAGATGCTTCTGATGACGTCAGCTTCTGGTGACCAGATTCTGATGAGAGTGCTTCTGATGACGTTAGCTTCTTCAGGACCACTTGTCTTCAAAACCTCTTTTCTTCAGATGCTTCAAGCTTCCTTTTTGTTGATTCCATTGCTCTCATTTGTTCTTTCAGAACCTATGCTTTAAATAAAACACTAAATTTTTTGTCTATGGTCCTGCACACTTGAACAAATATTAGCATATCCAATTAACAATTTTTTAATACCTTGTTATCATCAAAACTCAAAGGGTAATGTTAAACACATTTTGTTCCAACACAAGTTTCATAGCAATCTGATCAAATAACTTAAAAACTAGATTTTCGATCGAGACACGACGGGAACAACTAACAATAACCCAAAATACAAGAGGGGCTTATGATGTTTGACACAGTTCTTATATTAGTTATTACTTAATGACCCAAAACACAAGAGGGGCTTATGATGGTTTACATAGTTCTTAAATTAGTTATTCATGTCACAAACAGACTCAATCTTTCTGCTTATACAATTTAGATTATATAATTCAAATAAGTTTTTCCCTAAATTCTTCGCACAAGAATTATAGGGTAGTTTGTATTTTATAATTCGGAAAAAAACAAGGAATGCGCTCTACTATTTGGGGTGTTCAAATCATAAAATCAAAATTATTTATTTGTTCAGATTTTATAATCCGAATTAGTGAAAAACTCATTCTTCCATCCAAAAATAAGGGAGAAACTATTTTCCAAATTATATAATCCGCAATTTCCAAAGACATTTTCGAAAAAAAATAGGGCGCACGAAAAATGCGTGGGAAAAACCAATATGGGTTTAGAAGATAAAATGGGTCTAAGAGCAACAATATCTATATGGGCTTAATTATAAGTCTGAAAAACATGTTGGGCCAATTTGACAGTAAAATTACACTTTTAGAATATAGAGAATTAATTTTTAGGTCCCCTAAATATCTTTTAGGCCCCCAAAGTTTCATTTTAACCCCTTGTGTGTATATACCCGTAAGATATGTCCCGAAGGGCTAGGGAGTTACCTCCCGGAAGGTTAGGGTGTTATCTTCTGGAGAACTATTTTATATGATAAAATTGTGAGCAAAACTATTAGTTACGTTGTTTTGGTGTTTCAAAGGTTCCAAACCACCACATTTGCTCTCCTAACCTACTTTCATCCAATTCTTGAAGTTCAACTATGTAATTTATTTGGTTATAAGCCTATGTATTTGGTTTAAGTAATTTATGACAAACATTTGTATTTTGTTTACATCATTTGTTCATTACGTCCTTTTTTTCCCCCCGGTTGTTGAAGTGTATATCTTTAATATGGTTGCATATAGCATATAACAATGTTAATGTGTTGATATTCAGATCTCATAGGTTGCGATACACAGATAACCTTTGCATTGTTCACATTTTTCACACATGTTAGAGATATCTCCTGAACATTTCAATTCGTATCTTCCAGACGTTGGTTTGAAATCTTGCTTTTTCTTCTTTCGGGAGTTATGTCCCAAACTTGTCGGTTCGTATCTCATGGATGTTAATAACACATATTAAACATATACACTTCAACAACCAAAAAAGAAGGACCTTAAAAACGAACAAATTGTGTAAACAAAGTACAAATGTTTGTCATAAATTACTTAAATCAAATACATAAGTTTATAACCAAGCAAATTACACAGCTTAACATCAACAATTGCTTAAAAAGTTGGTTTGGAGAGAAAATGGGTGGTTTGAAAATTTTAAACACCAAAATAATGTAAATGACAGTTTTGCTCACTACTCAGTCATATAAAACAATCCTCCGAAAGATAACTCACTAACACTTCAGGACATACTTATTAGACATATATATTAGGGGTAAAAATAAAATTTAGGGAGCCTAAGAGATATCGAGGAGGCTTAAAAAGAAATTATCTACTATATGCACACATATGCTTTTTTTTAAAACATTAAATTTTTGGTCCATTGGTATTTTAAATAAAATAAAAAAATCTAAAAAATTAATAACACGAAATTCAAACTAGTTATTGGTCTATTAACCATTTTAAAGAGAGTCAAATGTTCATTTTAAAGTCTTAACATAACATACTTTTAGCCAAATTTTTAAAAAGACCAAATCAAGCTTTAAATAAACTCTTTAATGAGTAATAAGTCAGACTCATACACTAATTTTTTAAACCACGTATAACTTATATAAACAAAGTTTGACTTGACTCAACTTATATAACATGATTGGATTGAATAAATATGTAAAATAGTTTTACACCGACAATATATACATCCTAAATCTTCAAAAGAAAATTGGAAAATTGCTGTGCTTCACGCTTTAAATTCAATCCTATAGGAGGTGGCAATAGTTAGTAATCTTTAGCACTTATGCTTGGATATTTAGTGTTCTATAAATAAATTTATACCGTTTTAGAAAAAAATAAAAATCAATCTTATAGAAGGTACCGCCAGCTTCTTCTTCTTTAGATATAATGGTACAATATATATGTGTTGTCTGGCTAGTCAGAAACAAAAGGAATCATTCATAAGTAAGTATAACATGGCAAGTTTAGAGACACCTTTTCTTTAACTTTCCAATGATTTTGCCTTTTCTTTGCAGGTTACAAATACTATGTCATGTGTTTTCTGATCACTGTCTTTTTCCTTGGATCTTCTTTACTCATCATTCTTACTTGGATGATACCTTCTTCTTCTTCTTCTTTTCTTACGTATTT
>Ga0228710_1006134_pt1 | contig 18400 bp, 4 predicted proteins | sample MedpolnodulmetaG_FD_177995 | JGI IMG/M metagenome (GOLD analysis project Ga0228710, IMG submission 177995) | Root nodule microbial communities from Medicago polymorpha collected in Santa Monica, California, United States - pink nodules | ecosystem: Host-associated > Plants > Roots > Nodule...
GTTTGTGTGATGAGGAGAGAAGAGAGACACGAATGATGCTTCTCAGAACTCACATGCGTGAGTAAAAATTCTAGGTCAGCTTAAAGACAATATTTTTTTTTAAGAAGTGTTATGTTAATATTGTCACTGATTATTACCGACGGAAAATTTGAATTACCGACAGATTATTTAATCTGTCATGACATTACTGACAGATTTGTATCCGTCACTAATGCAATGACATGTGCTTTTACATTACTGACGGCAAATTTTCGTCAGTAAATATTGGTTGGTTCATTAATGATTTTACTGACGGATTTATCCCTCAGTAATGTAACTCTCAGAATTATTGAGGGTTTTTTTCGTCAGTAACGTTATTAAGGGTTTTTTTGTTGTTACTGAGGGGTTATTCCGCCAGTAATTACCGAGGGTCTAAATCCCTCAGTAATGCAATTTTGAATTGGTTAGTAAATTGGGGAATTCTTGTAGTGTGTTAAATATATATATATATATATATATATATATATATGAAATGATTAAATTACACTAATATAATGTTACATAATATTACGCCATTCAATATCGTTTTTAAATTTCCTCAAAAAAAAGTTTATATCATATAGACCGTTGGATTACTAGTGCTTATAATTATATGTTATCGTCGGTGAACATTGTGGCAGTTGATCGCTCAAACGCAATTTGGAAAAAGGAGGTCCTTCTGAAGTTAATCTATTTGCCTGGCGTGTACTTAGTAATCGTCTACCAACAACAGATAATTTAAGGAGGCGTGTTCTTTATCTTAATGCCCAATTATGTATGGGAAGATGTGGTTTAATGGAGGATATTGACCATCTTTTTCTCTCTTGTGAATTTTTCTGGAAAATTTGGCTTGGTATCTTTATTGGCTTGGTTTAAGTACGGTACACCATGCTCATGTTGTAGATCTCTTTCATCAATTTGAATATTTAGGCGTGTTTTCAAAAAACATATGCGCTACTTATAAACTCATTTGATTAACAACTGTGTGGGTGATCTGTTGTGAAAGAAATGCTCGGGTCTTTCGTTAAAAAGAAGATTCGCTACAACATCTTCTAGAAAAAATTAAGTTACAATCATATTAGTGGTTGAAAGCAGATAGAATCAATTTATCTATTAAGGTTGATATGTCCTCTTCCTTTTTCATTTTGATTTGTTCTTGATGTAATGTATTTTTTTTTTCTTCCGACACTTCTAGTGCTGAAAATCAAAAGATTTCAATTAATATATTTCATTTTAGTTTCTTAAAAAAATATTATATAGAAGTGCATAATGGATCATAACTCCCAACAATCGGTCAAATAAAACTTACACTAAATCTCAACCATCAACCTTAATAGATCATGCGGTTCAAAACATGTAACAATTTTTTTTAAGCTCGTCACTTAATGCCATTTATTTTTTCTCCTTCGACAAAATAAAACCGTGTGATACACTGATACTTCTCCACCACGAACCCTTTGACCTGAATACAATATTCAACTGTATTTTTTTTTTTTATCACAAAAGCCTTTTTTTTATCCATACTTCTTGGCTGAAAGGTAATAGAAACATGTGTTTTTAATGTTTAATTTTTTTCTTTACTACTTGCACGAACCACATTATATTTTTTTTTTTGATACATGCAAGCCACACATTACTTCATGAGTGTATCAGCGTGATACAAGTCTTGTCAAGAAGACAAAGAAAAAAACAACAACCGTGATTAAAGTGATTTCGATATTGTCGTTTTGTTTTTTTCGCAAAAGAGAATAAGATAATCACGAAATTACAAATGTCTATAGTACCCCAATAATATGGATATAGAGAAGCTTCAAATGTCAATTTTTTCCTTGGATTCAAAATCAGACAGAAAATATTCGACATGTCAATCATACATTGCGAATTAAATTAGGCTTTACCGTTTCAAAAAATAAAAATAAAATAAAGAGTTTTGCTAAAATTGATAATTTTCATGTAAAAAAGTTGTTTATTATTATGTTTTAATATGTTGAATATACAAATTTCAAGACAAAATTTATACTTTAAACTTTTTATCAAGTATCCTTAAGACACTTGTTGTTAGATTTTTCATAAATAAATTATGTTCTATGAACAATGGTCGCGGGACATATGTCCTCTAATCTTAAATATCAACACAAAAATTTATATTCTATTGCTTTTTAACAAAGAACTTTTATCAAAATGGTGAAGGAAACTTTTGGATAAGGGAGACTCTCAATCGAAAAAAGTATTATTGGTAAAATATCGGCTGGGGGCAAAGTCAGTCCTAATTAATTCTAATGAAAGGGAGAGTATAATGAATTCTTTGTGGTGGAAGGATGTTTGTGAGCTAGGTAAGATGTAGGGAAGATAAGATAATTGGCTTGAGGAAGTAGTGAAGAAGAGGATTGGGTGTGGTAAATGGTAATGCAACTTTGCTCAAAGCCTTCTTTCCGCATTTATTTGTGCTATTATAGATCACATATATAAATTTTGGGAAATGTTAACTTGTGTTCTTGGGGCATAAGTTAAGAAGGAAAATGTAGAAGGTTTTTCTTGAAACGTGTGCATTCTATCTCTTAAAAGTTGCAAAAGTTATATTTTCAATATAAAATTTATTTTTAATTTCTATTTTAAGCTCCTGAACTTGCGTCCTTAGGGCACAAGTTAACATGACCCATAAATTTTTACCTAAGATATGTTTTCAAGACTCAGTCAAGATTAAGGCTATTTGTGCATTTTTATCCAACATCATTAATTTTGATGGATCGCAAAAATATATCAAATGATTTTTGACTTGTGTAAAATTTTACATGGATGAGCTATATGGTATAAACTTGCAATTCAATAGTCATATTTGAAAAATATATGCTCCTTCTGTTTTTAAATTATATGCCGTTTTGATCATTTCATACAAATTAAAAAATATATAATTATTGTTGTATGAGAAAGAGATATTATAAGTAATTTTACAAAGTTATCCTTCATTAATAGTTTAAGAAAGATAAATTAATGAATTGAAAGAAATGATAGTAAAACATAGTTGAAGGTATAGTAAAAAAAGTAACATTTAATGTTTCATTTGTATTGTAAAAAAACTTATAATTTATGTCAATTTTTTTTCTAAAGTGACTTATAATTTAAGACGACGAGTAAAACAATATTAAATAATATAATAATTTTGTAACATTACATCGATCTAATTTGATATTTCTCGCTTTTTCCCAAACCTTTATAAAAGGCTTTTTTTTTTATCCATGCCACTTGGAATGTTGACCACACGCGTATATCACCACTACCACATTAATTTTGTATAATGAAAAGACTTCTTTTTATCCATGCCTCTTGGCTAAAAGGCACTAGAAACATGTGTTTTTAATGTTTAATTTTTTGTTCACTACTTGCACGAACCACATTTATTTTTTTTGGTACACATGCAACCACACATTACTTCATGAGTGTATTAGAGTGATTTAAGTCGTGTCAGGAAGATGAAGAAAACCATGATTTAAAGTGATTAAGAAATTGTCGTTTTTGTTTTTTCGCAAAAGAGAGAATGACGTAATCAGCTGGTCACGAAATTACTAATGTCTATACTCTACAGCACCCCAATATATATGAATTTAGAGGGGCTTCAAATGTCAATTATTTGGTATGTTGAAGGACTAACATTGTCAATCAAAATCAGAAAGAAAATATTCGGCATATCATTCCTACTTTGTCAATTAAATTAGGATTTATCCTTTCAAAATAAATAAATAAATAAATTAGACTTTATTTTTTTGGTTACAGAAATTAGACTTTATGAACAAACATAAATTCTCTAATCTTTAAACATAAACACAAATTTATATTCTATTGGCTCAAAAGTTTTTTCTAGAAAATTTACTACCTTCTTTAACCTTATTAAAATAAATTAAATTTTAAATTATATTTAACAACAAAAAATTAAACTTCACAATCAATTTTCAATACAAGTGAGTATATATTTTACGACTCTATTTTTCCTTGTCATTTTTTTTTGTCAGATGCAGAAACCCACGTGAATGATGCATGGCATGACGATGAGACACAGCAAAGCACACCCCACAACATTGATAACTAATTTATTTTGAATAAGTGTCTGAATTTTAATCATTCATTTGCAAACAAAAATTTTGGAGCTGACTATTGCCTATGATAATAACTTGACTATTAACGTTGTTTTGTTTTCTTTATTCCTTTTCATGATTCCTAAAACAAAACGTTGTTGTGTTACGTCATGTAGCGGAAATCAAATAGTTTCACACAGTATGTATGCTGTCCAAATTCATTTCCTCACGTGCATGTACTTCTAAATTTTGAGTAGCATCTTAAGCATAACACATAGGGTTCGTCCGTTCATATTGATGTTCACGAATTCCATGATTATGGAAGTGGAAATTTGAATAACTTGCAGAAGAATTTCTCTTATCATTTCATTAGAAAATGAAAGTCTTTTACTACTCTAATATAGATGCTCTAACATAGATGCTCAAATAAATAACTCAAACGAACAATCAAGTAATAAATTTGTAACGAACTTGCTGACATGGTAAGTCTAACCGGTTTGAATAACTAAACAATAAGTGATTATGTATTGGGAATTTCTATGGTACACCCGCAAATTACGGTGTACCTAATAAGAATTTAGAAAAATCAAATTTTATTGTGTGGACGTTTTTGGTAAATAAGATTTAGTTATAATAATTATAGGTGATAGAAAATAATTTTTTCCTACAAAAAATAACTTATTTAACTATTAATTTAAGAATTTGGTGTACCAATACACTCAAATTGTTGGGTGTACCATAGAATTTGCTTTTTAGAGCACACAATCAATCAAACAAACTTTTCAAACAATTTATCCCTTTAACTTTTATTCATTTCTTAATTCAATAGCTAAAAAATAACATCCAAACATTGTACTTGGACACTTTGGATAAGGAATTCATTAATTGCTAAGATTGTACTTAAGACACTTTGGATTAGGAATTCATTAATTGCTAAAAGAGAAAGTCCATTTCTCATGGTAATCACTTGAAGAACATAAATTCAAAGTTGAGAAGTATTACTGATACCGCGACTAACATAAATGAAAAGAAGAAAAAAAACCATTAGGATTAGGTTTCTACATATATGAAAAAAATGAGGTTTAGTAACTTAAACTTGTATGAGTTAAGGGTTAAGCAGTTTGAGAGCTTGAGTTTAAATTCAAACAAATGAGTACTGATCTAACAATTCACTACTTATATTTGTCACTAAAAAACATATGAGAAAAACTTAAAAGAAAAATAATTTAGTCATGTCAGTTTTTATGATTTAATTCTTTTCTATTTTCATTTTTCTCATATATATATATATATATATATATATATGTTTTCCCAAATATTTTTTATTTAAGACTCTCGACGTATATGTTTTGCTTTTTAATGGAGTGGTTTACATTTATGGTAAAGTTTAGTTTGGACCACCAAATACATTGTTCCAATTTACATCACTTCAATATAAATTATTGATGTGTTTTAAATTTATTCTAACGGCCGGACTGAATCTCGTGATGACTATCTTTAGTGTAAGCTCCTACAAATTGTTATTTTAGGTGTAAGTTAGGACAATATATTTAGTGGTGCAAATTAAATGAGTACATCATTGGTACCCCTCATAGGTACCCATGTGGTGAAAATCAAAATTATATCTATTGCAATGAGTGATTCACGTAAACACTTATTCATTTCGCAGGTCTTGTGTATTTTAATATTAAAATATTAATATATGAGGATATAAAGTTAGTATTGATATACAATATAGAATCATTAGTAGGTTTCAATTAAAAAAATTGTGTGAGATGCTCAATTGCACTGTTCATTAGGTACTATTTTAGTAAATACGAGTAACAATAAAAAAACTAATATATTAATATCACAAAATGGCAAACAATTTTTGAAAAAAATTTACTTGACTCATAATACAAAATACAACATGGTTGGAGATTCTCTTAAAAAAAAACCATGATTGGAGATTGATCAACCTCCTCCGGCATCAAAGCGCACATAAACAAAGAATATGTAGAAGCCATAATTCTATGACATGTTACTATATATGAGCAAACATCTGCTTTTTTTTTTTGTCTTATGACATTAAATAAAGCAAAGAACATGTTTGTCATCAATGAATTGCAGACCTAAAAGTCATATAATTTCATGAGAATTGCAGACCTAATTAGAATTTCATTTCTCATCTCATTAGGAACTTTAACAACAACATCTTGAACCATTATAACTTCACTAACGGTTGATATACTAGCATGATGTACCTTAAACTTCAAATCCTTCAATACACTCATTAATCTTGCACTAGGGTGATTAACATTCTCACTTTGAACTCTCAGCATAGCATCATTTCCTATAATCTTCACATCAATCTCCAAAGCAATAAGACTATTACTACAACTAGGTTTGTTTTGGTCTACCACAGTTGAACTGTTATTATCAACAATTTCCATCGTTTTCATCTTCACCTTTTTCGATTCTTTTTGTTGCACTGATTCTAAATCTTTGATCTTTGCTTTTAACTCATTGATGTAATCCACTGCATCTGATAAAAGAGAAGCTTTATCCATCTTTGAAACGTTTGGAACCACAGATCTTAAAGCATAGAATCTATGGTTTAGTTTATCTCTCCTTTGTCTCTCTGCTTCCACATGGTTCATCGGTGTTTGAGTTCCTGATAATGGTTTTCTTCCTCTCTTCTTCGGTTCTCTTTTCTCAAAAGAATCGTTCTTTGTTGTTGTTGTTGTTTTTGTTGCTAATAGTGGACAATATTCTGAATCAGAATCTTCAGAATCTAAAGAACATGATGACACATTTTTATGTTTTTCTATCAAAATTTTTGGCTTCTCATGGGTGTCTTCTCCAGCGCTAGCGCCAGAGACGATACCCATGTTGGCAAAAGATGTGTTTTGGATGAATGTTTCACATTTGTCAAGAGGGGTTTTGGAGGTAAGATCTAAATTTGAGTTTGATTCTAACGAGGATGTTTGGAACATAGATTTGGCTTGGTTTACGAGGTTCCAATTTTGTTGGATATTGTCGTAAGAACCCATTTCGATTACACCTTTAGTTGTCGGAATACAAATCAATGTTTCAATTCCATGCACGTGTGCTTCATTGGATCTCTCACAGTTATAGATTTGAAGTTCATGTTTACTATTCAACCAAAGAACAGAATCTAAAGCAAAAGCTTTACCAGGTAATGAAATTGAAGAAGCATTACCTACGGAAAAATTTCGAGTCAACGACATCACGTAGAACCATTCAGCATCTTTGTTTGCACACGTGGTACTGTCGGTTTGTTTATTTGAAGGTGTTGTTTCTTTGGTTCCTTGGAAATAGCCTTCACCCCAAGATAAGAAAGGTTTACCTTTTTCATCTTTTGTTGTTTGCCATAAAATAGCGTAGACCCAATTTTCGGTTTGGGTTTGGAGTAGAAATTGAAGCTTTTGTTGAAGGGTTTGTGTTTGTGGTGAAGGGTTTTCATGAGAAAGTGATATCATAGAGGAAGATGAAGATGGTGAGATAATGAAATCTTTCATAGGTAATAAAGTATAGGAAGCAAAGATATTATTGTGATTGATTAATAGAGTAAAAGTGGAAGTTTTATTGTTGTACGGATGAATATTCTTTTCTTTCGTTCTTCTTTTTCTTTAATATGAAAAGGAAAGAGTGTGTAGATAGGATTGGGAGAAGATATGAAGATTTCTGAGCATAAGTGGAAGGATTTACTTGACTTTATATGGGGAGGAAAGAGTACGGTTAAAGTTTGGATGCAAATAATGTTGAGGTGCAATCCCCTAAAAAAACAAAGAATTTGAGGTACAATGACGCATATAAATAAAGAGTAATGTTAACACCACTCTCTTTTGTACATCTTTTTTAATACTCACTTTCTTATAAGTTTAAATCGTCGTAGGTTTACACTTTGAAAATTGAACTTACACAAAGTAGTGGAAAATAGTGAGATATACATTAATTTCATCCAATAAAAAAGAGTATTAGAGAGGGTGTAAAAAAGTGAGAGTTGCTTGCATTTCTTATAAATAAATCATTGGAATACAAGCGATATGGGTTCTTGTGTATAAAGAAGTAGAATTTTTGTAGACAAAAATGTTAATATGTTAATTGCTTTTTTTCTTGAAATTTTAGTTTCAATTAGTTGAACTATTCAACACCTTATCGTAAAAAAAAAAACCTCTTGTGTGAAGAAGTAAAAATTTAGGAGAAAATCTTCAATGGTTACAACTCCAAGTAAAAATTATTTGAATATACATACAAATAAAAATAATTAAAAAGAAATAAATTAAACGATAAAATATGTGACTAAACTACTTTCTCTTTTACCTCAGAGCGCTTAAATGGGTTAATGCGTCTCTCTTTTTGGTAAATCATGGTTCTGGGTTCAAATTCAGTATTGAGCATATTAGGAAGAGTTTGTTGTCCATTTAAATCAGATCGAGAGATTAGTCTCTACAGTTGCGCGCAGATGATACATGAATTACGCCAAAAAAAACTACTTCTCTTTTAATTATTTTCATTTAAGTGTGTTTTCAAATAATTTTCATTTGGAGTTATGATCATGAAAGCTCAAATCAAATTTAATGGGAAAATTTCAGGTGATATCATGAGAAAATCACAAAGACTAATTAAATAAACTGATTTCTTCTAACAAAAAAAATTGATTCCTCTCATTGGATTATGAAAATTGTTTTTCTGACTTCAATAACTTACTAATAACACATGAAAGTTAGAATTTACCCCAGCGGTATACCGCTGGCAAATCTGGCAACAGTTAACTACTGTTGGCTCCAGCTGCAGTTAACTACCGCTGGCTCATCTGCACTTAAGTTTTGTTCATCAATTGTGATTTTGTGCGTTTCGGTCGAAAAATTTTAAAAAAAATCGAGACTTACTCGGAATGCTACGAAACTTTGCACATCCTAGGTGTCTGTAAAGTTTTGTAGCATTCAGGCTAAGTCTCGATTTATTTTTATTTTTCGACCGAACCGTGCAAAATTGCAATTTTTTTCGAAGTGCAAGTCCGGAAATGTGACCTAGTGGTTGAATTTTTTCACGATTTTTTCACTCATGTTTAGGACAAAAAAAGAACATCTCCCACAAAATTTTTGAATTTTTCGACAAGGGACGGATTAAAAATGAACTTTTAACGCGCCTAAAACTCAAGACACCAAAACATCAAAACATGAACCTAGAAATTGAATTTTGAGTTGTTTTATTGCAAACACCTCTATAAAAATACATATAGAGGATCTTCAAATTTAAGTAGTATTTCGATTAATCCTCAATTTATTTTGAATTTTTTACCTAAACGCGTAAAATCGCAATATTTTTCCAACTGTGCGTCCAGAAAAGTTATATAGAGGTTGAATTTTTTCATTATTTTTTGCACACATGTTAAGGACATAAAAAAACATTTCCCACAACAAATTAGAATTTTCCAACAACGGATGGATTAAATATGAATTTTTAATGCGCCAATAACTCAAGAAACCAAAACATCAAAACGCCGACCTAGAAATTGAATTTTGAGCTGGGTTTTTGCAAACAGCTCTATAAAAATACAAATATTTCGTAGAATTTCGAATAAGTTTCAATTTATATTGATTTCTCGACCGAAACGCGTAAAATTCGGTCGAAAAATCACAATTAATTGTCTTCCAGAAACTGCACTTAAGTGCAGCAAAACCAGTTGTAGTTACCGCTGGGGTAAATTCATAACTTACATGTGTAATTAGGAAGTTATTGATGTTAGAAAAGCAATTTTCTTAGATTATTAACTATCTTATCATTGTTTGTTGGTTTACAAACTTTTTAACGCCGATGAAATAATTAAGAGTGGGTGGGAGTTGAGTTTTTAATATTTGAACACTCGCATTGTTTATCATCTATACTATATATATCTTATTTATTTGTAATACATTAGTCCTTTATCTTTTTTTTTTATTTTATTTAGGTTCTTTATCCATTAAAATATGCATAAGTTATTCCTTTTGTTCATCTTTTTATTAAAAATCATGAAAATATTAATTTTATTTATTATTTTTTTAAAGAATTAATATCTTTTTTTTTTATAAAAAATAAACAAATTCATAAATCATATGAACATCTCCATCTCCATCCTCATCTTCATCTTGTTCCTTAAATCAAAAAATTTTCCATCCAAATACACCTTCATATTCCTTAAATATTTTCACTTCCATCTTCTTCTAAACACAAAATTCAAAATTCTCAAATTTCATAAACTTTTAAGTTTACCAATCTCATAATCCCAAATTCTTGAGTTTACTAGATATTAATTCATTGCAATACTTGAGTTTAACTTACAACCAAATTACTGGAATCCAAGTGCAGAATCTCTAACTGATAGGGGAATGTAGAAATTTTTAGTATCCCCCCACTTGATAGATTGTTAGATAGTACTAACAAGTTTTTCAAAGATAAAAACCCTGACATGTCAGGTATCGTGCTGATAATTAAGTTAGTATTCAAATTCAAATTTTGCAATGAGTACTTGGCACACCCAACAGATAAATTATGAAGTATAACAGAAAAATCTGCATTCAACTTGTTGCTTGACAGGTTTCCAAATGAATTTGGAATTCCACCTTCTAAAGAGTTGAACTAAAAAAACATCGATTCCAATTTAGATGGAAGATATCTGGCATCATTCGGCACCTTCCCACTTAATAGATTACTTGTAAGGTCGATTGTTATTAGAGATGGGAGTATTGAAAGGTTTGGAAATATGCCAATTTGGTTGTAAGTTAAACTCAAGTATTGCAATGAATATCTAGTAAACTCTCGAGAATTTGGGAGTATGAGTTTGGTAAATTTAGGGTTTATGAAATTTGGAGATTTTGAATTTTGTCTTTGGAAAAAGATGGAAGTGAAAACATTTAAGGAATATAAAGATGTATTGGATGAAAAAAAATTGATTTAAGGAAGATGAAGATGATGAATACAAGGATGAAGATGTTCATATGTTTTATGAATTTATTTTATTTTTATTAAAAAAAGATTTTATAAAAGAAAGTTATTAATAAAATTAATATTTTCATGTTTTTTAATAGAAAAATGAACAAAAAGATTAACTTGTGCACATTTTAATAGATAAAGGACCTATAAAAGACCAATGTTTTACAAATAAATAAGGTAAAAGATCTTTAGTGTAATTTTGCCAACAAAAAAAACTCGTTTTTGGCTAGTTTTTTCTTCTTTCAAAATTACATAAACTTTCAATTCAATTAGCACATTTAACAAATAGATAAGAGTAAATTAAAAATACTAAAAAAAATGTAACAAACTTATCTCGAGTATATGTCCAGATTTTTTTCCTTATCCTTTAAAGAAGATAATGGAAGGGAGTAAATTCAAATAGTAAAACAAGTGTAATAAACTAATCCAAGCATATGTTCAGTTTTTTTCCTTTATCCTTTAATAAAAAGTGTAACAAACTAGATATAGTATATTTATACTATATATAATTAAAGAGAATACATGAGTTTGAGCTGACTTTTTCTTACCTATTTTATCATTCATTTAAGTTATTTAATTTACTATTTTATCCTTAAATAATATTAATTAAAATATAAATAAAAATTAAAATCTCATTAAAATTGGATTACCCCACAATATAAAAAGGAGATAAAAGATTTTCGACCAAATTTTTTACTGTTTCAATGATACCCTTAAACAACTCATTATATTAATGTTATATTGTTGGTGTTATTAAAAAAGATAATAATTTATATTATATTTGTATTTGTTAAAATATTCTTGTCATTGAAAAAGATAAACATGGTTTCATTAAAAAATATATCCTTATTTGTTAATTTTGTTAGGCCTGCAGCAACTTAACCTAATAATTTCCCTCTAAAATGTTGCATTAGGTTAGCAGCAATTTAACCAAACAAATTTCACCTAAAATCCATCGCACCAATTTAACCTAACAAATTCCCTCTAAAATGCAGTAATTCATAATATATTTCCTCACTGATGAGCTTTTCATTCCTATCATGTTGTGTCATCGTTTGTATATATCTATTGTTTTTGTAGACTTTTTTTTTGGCAAGTTGTTGTACACTTATTTAATACATTTATAAATAGAATACCCTAATTTCCATGCAAACTCATCTACCCTAATTTTCATGCAAACTCATCTACCCTAATTTTCATGCAAACTCGACTATATATAGCAAACCCTAAACCATGTTTCTCTCAAAGAAAAAACCCTAAACCGTGGTGAATATATCAATGTGACGTCTAACGTCGTATATGAGGAAGTATTTCACAATGTGTGATGAAACCACTTGCCAATGTACTAAAATTTTCATATTTCTTTTACCTAATTATTGATAGGATTACCGAATTTTCTTTTATAATATTTTCATATTTTATACATTTTATGAAGTGTTTTATTTTATCTACTATGGATTATCATCTTTTCTTTTATTCACCGTTACCAATTATATATTGCATTTTATTATTCGTATGTCAATCTCTTGACAATAAAACCGTGCGACGCATGGGTCAATAATCAGGTAAGAATTTATACTCCCTTCGTCCTTTTTAAGTGCCTTTTTAGAGTGAATATTTTGTTTCTATTTAAATGACTTTTGGTATTTTAAGGGTACGATTTGTCAATTATACCCTTTGTCAATTACCCTTATCTTTTTCAATAAAACTAATTAATACTATCTATTTGAAAAACTAAAGTTTGTTTTTTTAAACAAAGTTTGTTTCTTGTTATATTCAAATTCAAACAATATTTTGTTACAAACAATGGTTTTAAGAAGAGTTAAAATTCAATAAATAAGATGAGTAACAATTGTTAAAAAATTTAAGTGCAAAATAAAAGAACAGATTTGAGCGAAGAAAAATAAAAGACTACATGAATGTTCAAAAGGAAGAAAAAGTGGAAGATTAATTGGAATTGATATAAGAGACAGTGCACAAAAAATAGGAATTTATTGGAGAAAAATATAATAACTGACAAATTTTTTTTTTTTGAACAAGGAAAAATGTATTATATTAACACTGCTATAGCAGTCTCCTCAGCACAAGATGTGCCGAAAAAACTACTAAAAAACAAGCAGTTCACACCAAATACAAAAAGTGTCTATCCAATGCCTAAACACGACAAAGGACTCGACCACCACAAATTTTCACCAAATACAAAGCTAGCATTTTTGACTTTCAACCACCACAAAGAATAATATTTTACTTTGTCTAACAGTTGATCTATAGAGCATTCTTTTTGTTTAAATAATCTATTGTTTCGCTCATTCCATAAAATCCAAGCAGTAAGAAGCCAAATCAGCTGAAGAAAAGACCTCCGCGATTTCAAACCACCTGTATAATTAGTAAACTGAATAAAGTGATCTGAGATATCTTGATGGTCAACACCATTGAAACCAATCCAAAACCGCACTAAAGGCCATAATGACCCAATGCAAGTACACGACAAAAACAAGTTACGGGCATCCTCCACCTGACCGCATCCAGAAACACACAAGCTCGCATCTGTATCAATTACTCCACGCGCCCTCAAATTAAATTTAGTAGGAATTGCGATCATGGTGCAGTTGCCAAGCTAAAATAGGCACTTTTAAGGGAACCTGCTTATGCCAATTTAAATCGACATCAAGCAAAACCTGTGGATTATCCTGAGCTGTGAGCATATCATACACACACGAACAGAGTAACCTCCAGAAGGATCCGGAAGCCACTGCCACACATCATACGAAAGAGACTGCAAAGAAACGTCAAGAAGGAACAATGTACACTCCTTTAGTTACTCTTCCTCCCACACCCACAACCTCCTACGCCACTGCCAAGCCTCACCACCTTCCCCTCAACCCTGTAAAAACATGTCTTTAACCGTAATTGACTTATTCGCAGCTAAATCAAATAACCTACTAAAGCTCACCTGAAAGAAACATCACCACACCAACGATCATGCCAAAAAAGAGTGGTCTCCCCATCACTCACCCGCCGCACCACACAGTCACTAAACCATCCATCTCCGGCACCACCTACCTCATCCTTAATCTTCACTATCTCCTTCCACCACATAGAACCACTCTGAAGAGATTATACATGATGGAGCCTTGAAGAAAGAAATAGCATAGACAAGCAGAGCTGTCAGGACAGACTTTCGAAGAATCAAGCAGCCACCGAAAGAGAGAAAGATAACATATTAAATTTATTGGAAAGATAAAGTGTGTGAAAAAAATAAAACTTTATTGGTGGATTAAAATGAGGTGTAATAGAAAGAAAATGTGCAAAAATGCACATCGCTAATTTAATGTTGATTTTCTAAAAAGACACTTAAAAATAAACCGACAGAGTATTATAATTGTTGTTATTGAAAAAGATAAACATAGTTTGTTGGGTTTATTATTTATTTTTTTTGTACTGGGATTTGTTACAATTTGAAAGTTACAAATTTATACTTATAATTTTAATCAAAATCAAAATTTTATATAAAATATCGTTCATAAATTAAACATTTTAGCACAATCAAAAGAGCGGAAGCCGCTAGTAATTATAATGTGAATATTGTTGTTTTTCTGCCACTAATTTCTTTAAAAAAAAGTTATATTTATGTAACATAAAATTTGAGTTATGTCATTAATCAATTTCACAACTTCGTTAACTACAAAAATATATGTTGTTAATCATATTTTTAACATGAATTTCATTAGTCACTTTCGCTACTTCATTAGCTACAAAAGTAGAAAGTATTAACAGTGTATTTTCATAAATATATGTACTTTGGTCTTTTTTTTTATGCTTAACGTCGTTGTAAAATTGGTTAATGATTTAACTTAAACTTTGTGTTACAAAATCCTCCTTTGTATTTTTTTAAAATAGAAATTAAAAATTTGCCCAACAAAATGAGTGTACTGTTCACCGTACTTATACCATAAACAGTGCCCAAATGTCGTATTATTGTCAATTATGTTCAAATAACTTGCAAACAAGAATTTTGGAACGGCCTATCGCTTATGATAGCCAAGTTTTTTTTTAGATTAGGTGACCTATGATAATAATGTAGTTTTGTTTTAAACATTTCTGGTGCATATAGTTTCACTTAGTACTATGGTTGTTGTCCAAATTCATTTTCTCTCACACACGCGTATGAGTACTAAATTGTGAGTGGCATCCGTTCATATTTATGGTGTTCATGAACTCCACGATTATGGTTGTGGAAAGGTCAACAATTTGGAGAATAATTTCTCTTATCATTTCATCAGAAAATAAAACTAATCAATGAAAGTGTCCTACAAAATACAGTATACAGTGGAGCTCTTATATAAATGCTCAAAGAGATAATTTAAACGAATCTTAATATATATAAATGTTAAACAGTCCTAATTAACCCTAATCCCGACTTTTTTAAGGGATTTGAAAAATATTTATGAAAAAAATTCTCTCCAAAGATTCAAACCCACACCATATTGGTTACTTGAAAGCACTTTGACCAACAAGCCAATTGTTGTTTTTGTGATATTATTTGGTTTCCACTATATGATATCCAATATTAAACTCCTTTTCAAAAAACCAATTAATTCCTTTTCCTTTCTTTCCGAACGGTTTTAAACCCTTTTTTCTCCTTTCTCCTTCGCAATTTAAACCCAAAAGTCTGTGTATTTTGAACTATTTAATTAGCTCATTGCTTAAATTTTGTATAATGAGTTCCAGCTTCTGTGCATTTTGCTCATTGTAGTCTTTATTGAAATGTTATACAGAATTCATTTAAACATGTCGACAACTAATAATATAATTTAATGCTTATATATGAAAATCGAAACAAACCCGTGCATCGCACGGATCAGGGTCTAGTAATAATCAAATAATTAAACTTGTAACTAACTTGCTGACATGTAGGGTAGAAATTAACTCAACGGAGCTAGGTTTTGCTAGGTCAAAGTTTGGCATGATTAAAAATAAGCATGATTTGTATCCTGTCTTAAGCTTAGTTTTAGGTTTGACATTTTTAAAAGTTTTACATGGCATGTTTACTTGTTTAAAAACCTATTTAATATTGGGAATGTATTTAAATAAGTAGTCTAACTTATGTTTAAATAGACAAATGAGATAATAGTCTAGTAACACTTCAATATTTATAACATGACCCTTAAGAGAGTCAGATTATATATAATATCATGCTGCAATTTTGGTTTATAATAATATATTTAAATGTGCGAAAATTAGTATAGGTTAATAAGCTACAAAATAATGTAAACAAATTAATAACTTAATCCAAAGTACGAAATTAAGACCATAATAATAATATTAATAAAAAAAATTCACTCATATTGGCTTAAGTAGGCCGGCCTGATATTTCTCAAAGACATTTTTATGGATATGAAATGACCATTTTAGCTAAATATGCTTCTAACAAAGTCCTAGTCTTCCCTATATTTTTTTTAGAAAAGTTTTACTTGGCTTGTTCTAGACGTAAGCTAGGTCATAAGCCTTTCTCGATCACATTGACTTCATCCTGATAAGCTCGCAAGTGCACCTTTTTATCACATTATAATAATATCAATCCCATATAGACTTGTTGAGTACCAAATGTATTTTTCTAACTTATTTAGCTAGAAAAAGATTGGATGCATGTTTCAAGGTTTGATGATTTAATTTTAAAAAATATACAATTATAAAAAGCGCATTTAAATTATAGGTCCTGCGAGGTTTCAAAAGTGTGTTTTACACCAATATAACCCCATATTCTCATGGTTGTTAGAACCCACTAAGACCGATTACCATGTGTCACCTCAAGAGGTTTTTAACCTATTCTCATATTTCAAAGTCTTTGTCTAATCTTATAAATCCAACATCAACCTTCACCTTTCATACGTCATTGATGTCTAACATCTTTCTTAAACACAATACTATGAAACTTCGTAACAAAAGAAAGAACTAGAATTATGGAAAGTATATCATTGGATTACTTTCCATAATTTCAAGACAAGAGGGCACTACTCAGTCACCCATCACAATGATGAGCTTAAACAAATATAAAGAGAAAACAAGAAACAAAGAAACTAGAATTTTATTGAAAGACACAAAAACAAGATTAGAAGAGTTTCTATGTGTGTACAATGATGCAAAAAAAAGGAACACATATTTATCATATGAGAGTAGTATTTGTCATTCTTAAATCGAGAAAAAAAACAAACAAACAAGGAACATATATTTGTAATTGATACATAAAAGAAGACAAATATTTTTTTGTAAACAAATATAAAAAATATAGGACACAAATTTGTCATTGTGACATTAGAAAATACAGACAAATTTAAAAAAAACATGGGATAAATGATTTTATTCGATAAATAAAAAAACAAAAAAATATATATATTTAGAGATTGAAAAATAGTAGCATATCGCCCGTGTGTTGCATGGATTAACACACTAGTAAGAATAATAATAAAATCATTACCGATGAAAGATAACCTCCAGAGACGTCGTGTGCTTCAAAACGACGACAATTGGATGTGTCGGAGGGTGTGGTTCTGACGAGTCTGCAAGTCATTTGTTTCTTGGTTGCACTACGTTTAGCAATGTCTGGTATAATCTCTTTCATTTGCTAGGCATCACTTTCGTTGCTCCAGAAGGGTTAGGTGAACACTTTCTTCAGTTTGGTCACTTGTCCGGGTTACCGCGGTCTACATATCCGTTCCTCAAATTGATATGGCTCGCATGTGTTTGGGTCATGTGGAAGGAAAGGAATACAAGACATTTTAATCAAAAGGCATTGGTCCCAAAACAAATTACAGACAGGGTAATAATGCTATCTTTCTAGTGGTTGAAGGCGGGTCTCTTTACTTTCACGTTCAGCTATCATGATTGGTGGAGGCATCCATTATCTTGTATGGGTCTAATGTTGTAATTCCTGTCTGTTTTTTCCTTGATTTTTCGAGCAGCTCTTTTATGAAATATTTGTAATTGTCTTGTACAAACTTTTGGGTGATTCTCTTTTTGCACGCCTTGTGCGAGATAAATCACTCTCGTTGATTTAATATATTGCATTTTGGCTTGACAATGAGACACGTGAACGATGCATGGCCTCGACAACGAGACATGGTAAAACCCTGCACAGTACACATAGCATGGATAACTAATTTGTTTTAGAATGAGTGTCTTGCAAACAATTTTTTTTTGGGAGTTTCTACGGTACACCCTTAAATTAAGGTGTACCGGTACACCTATTTCATAAATTCATATGTTAACAATAATTTTTATGTAAAAAAGAGATATTTATCGACTTTTATATTTTAGAAAATATTATTCCATAA